>ERZ779874.7-NODE-7-length-276369-cov-53.750628_pt1 | contig 276369 bp, 228 predicted proteins | sample MGYA00511031_ERZ779874 | MGnify/ENA primary metagenome ERZ779874 (study PRJEB29588, sample SAMEA2156850) | human gut metagenome | biome: human gut; feature: human-associated habitat; material: faeces | place: Denmark | collected 2008/2010 ...
ATAAGCCAATGGGCGTAACCGGCCGGTTACGCCCATTGGCTTATGTCTGGCAGCTCAGGCTCTAATATTGTTCACCTTTGACGAACATGCTCTCATAGTTGATTGTCAGCCGTTTGAATGAAAGTACAAAATCGGCCCCTAACGAACTTGAGTACAGCAAGGTTGGACTACTGTCTGGCTTTAGCCTTATGACCTCGACATCGCCGAGTTTCACAGCGGTGCCTGATACTGAGAAACAGAACTCAGGCAGTGTTACCACGTCGATTCTGGATATGCCACCGAATCCGCCGAGGTGTGTAGCATGTTCCGTCAATCCGGAGACAGCCTCCGGGTACATCTGTGCGAATTTTTCGTCAAGTAAAGATTTCACATTTCCTGTGTCGAAGATCACATCGAACGGTTTCCCGGCATATTCGATTTGAAGATTTGGTGTGTTGGACGCAAGATACATGTTGGGTTCCCCCTTCGATATCCGGTATGGGAAGACGAACCGTTGTGTCTGATTGTCTATTATCGTTTCTTTGATATCCCTGATGAAATGATACCCTAACACGCCGTCAAGCGCAAAAACGGAGTCGACGATATGGTCCGTTGGGGCAATCATAAATACAGGATTGTGGTAGACTATCTCGCCTACTTTGAGGGAGTCGGCAACTGCCAGCTTGACGAAGCCTATATTCATGCCTGATACAGGTATGGAATCGGCAACAACCCTCAGTCCTGTTTCTTCAGCATATTTCTCTGACACGAAGTTGCCAAACGAGCAGCCTGTGTCGAATATGTATTCCTTTGTGATGCCGTTGACTTCGACGGGTATGTATATGTGCTTCCCTCGTCCAACGGTATCGCATCTCATAGGCACCGACACATCGCGCTGCGGTCGGTCTATATAAGGTGCGGGCGTATTGGCGAGAGCCTTGCCGATGCGTTCGATGAATATAAGGCTGTAAAGGGCCTTGTACGGGACGGAGTCTTTAAGTGCCTTTACCAGTTCTTCCCCTGCTTTGCCTCCCTCTTCGTAACGCCCTGAATTTAGCAGATTCATGGCCCTTAGCGCAGCCATGCCTATGGATGATTCAGCGCCGAGTTCGTCCTGATGGTTTTGTAGCAGACTGTCTAATGCCTCTCCTGCTTGTTCTATCCGGTTGAAGCCGATTCCAAGCTGAGCCTCGGCTACAAGCCTCAGCATCTCTATGCTGATTGAATCTTGCAGTATCGGATACTGTTCCCTGAGCTCAAACAGGTCGCCGCCGTTAAGTATCTCGCCCATTTTTACGTCTGCGGCTGTTTGTGTATGAGCCACACCGCACCCTGTCAGCGTGGCAATCAGGATGGAAAAAATATGCAGGAGTTTCATGCAAATTAAAATGTCAGGTAACTTTTATCGGAACACGTACATGCCGTCATGCTCTTTGAGTATTCTTTGACAAATGCTGAGAGTTGAGTCGGCGGTGTTTTCATGTGTTTATAGCCTTTCGGATGCAAATTTACAATAATATTGCAATACTACACTCTGTCGGATGTAATATTGCTTTTATATAGCTGAATTACATCCGATAGAGTGTAAACCGTGTGTTATGATGATGTGTAGATTTATGAGGCGTTAATCGGAGTGGGGGCGTGGAGATGTAGTGGATCGGATAAAATAAACCGAGGGGCTGCACGGTCGGTGTGATGTGCAGCCCCTCGGGGTTGATGGGGAGAGTATCGTGGATGGGTTACTCTTCGTATTTCTTGAAGATGACAGTGGCGTTGTGGCCGCCGAAGCCGAACGAGTTGCTCAGCGCGGCGCGCACTTCGCGGTGCTCGGCCTTGTTGAAAGTAAGGTTGAGCGACTCGTAGTCGATTTCCTCGTCCTTGTCGTCCTCGGCGTGGTTGATGGTCGGAGGTACGATGCCGTTGATGATGGACAGGATGCTGAACATGGCTTCCAATGCGCCGGTTGCACCGAGGAGGTGGCCGGTCATCGACTTGGTAGAGCTGATGTTGAGCTTCTTCACAGCGTCGCCAAACACGCCACGGATAGCCTTGATTTCGGATATGTCGCCTACAGGAGTCGATGTGCCGTGTACGTTGATGTAGTCGATATCTTCGGGCTTCATGTTGGCATCCTCAAGGGCGTTGCGCATGGCGAGCATTGCACCGAGGCCCTCGGGATGTGTGGCGGTCAGGTGGTGGGCATCGGCGCTGAGACCGCCGCCGGCCATTTCAGCATAGATTTTCGCTCCGCGTGCCAGCGCGTGTTCGAGAGTCTCAAGCACGAGCACTACCGAGCCTTCGCCCATGACAAATCCGTCACGGCTCTTGCTGAACGGGCGTGATGCCGTCTCTGGGCTGTCGTTGCGGGTCGAGAGGGCGTGCATGGAGTTGAAACCGCCCACTCCTGCAGGATATATGGCCGCTTCAGCTCCGCCGGTGATGATAGCGTCGGCCTTGCCGAGACGGAGGAGATTGAATGCGTCGACGATAGCGTTGTTGGATGATGCACATGCCGAAACCACTCCGTAGTTAGGCCCGTGGAAACCGTATTCCATGGAGATGTGGCCGCTGGCTATGTCGGCAATCATCTTGGGGATGAAGAAAGGGTTGTATTTAGGACCCTGGTCCTGGTGCATGGCATAGTAGCCGGCTTCCTCTTCAAATGTGTGGAGACCGCCGATGCCGGCAGCTACGATTACGCCGATGCGGTCGGGGTCGATGGAGCCGTCGGTGGCATCGAGAGCAGCATCCTTCACGGCCTGACGGGCAGCAACGAGAGCATACTGGGCATAGAGGTCGAGCTGGCGTTCCTTGCGGCGGTCGAAGTGGTCAGAAGCCTTGAAGTCCTTGACTTCGCAGGCAAACTGGGTCTTGAATTTTGAAGCATCGAAATGTGTGATGGGACCCGCGCCTGACTTGCCGGCCACTGCTGCTTCCCATGTTGATGTTACGTCATTGCCGAGGGGCGTGATAGCTCCGAGGCCTGTAACAACTACTCTCTTTAATTCCATATATGGCGAATTTTTGGAGATTGGAGATAAATAACTGATTTGGTTCCCGGCTTATCGCTCGAAACAGCTTTTATAAGCCGGATGGTGGAGTGAGGGAGAGAATGGGGTAGGAGTTAGAGGTAAGAGCTTGTTTCGTTTTTAAAGGCTCTAAAAAGCGAGGGCCGTCAAGAGCGTTCCGACGGCCATCACGCTTGATGAAGTCTTTGACGTTGTCCCAGGCATGGCCGCAGCTTTCGGGCTGCGTCACCTCCGGGACTTGTGGATGACTAAAGGCGATTATTTGTTAGCTTCGATGTAAGCGATTGCGTCACCTACAGTAGTGATGCCTTCAGCCTTGTCATCGGGGATGGTGATGCCGAATTCTTTTTCAAATTCCATGATGAGCTCAACGGTGTCGAGGCTGTCAGCTCCGAGATCCTTTGTGAACTCTGCGGTTTCAGTTACTTCGTTTTCGTCAACGCCGAGCTTGTCAACGATGATAGCTTTCACGCGTGATGCGATTTCTGACATAGTGGTTTAATTATTTGGTTAGTAAAATCATTTCGCGATGCAAATTTAAGGAAAAATTTCCGAATTGTAAAACTTTTGCCAGCGAGAAATTGCTGTTTTTGCTCAAATAGTCCCGAAATGCGCAATGACAAGCTAAGGGCGCTGCAGCGCAGCGCCCTTAGCGATTCTCGTGATTAAAATCTTATAAGACCTTTATATGGCTTATCGTCATCATCAGGCTATGCCGAGGTCGTGCTTGACAGCTTCGATCTTGGCATCGGCTTCGCTGATAGCGCGGTCATAGTCGGCTGCCGACGACATCTTGCCGCGGACTTCGATGTAGAATTTGATTTTGGGTTCGGTACCTGACGGGCGTACTGACACCTTAGAGCCGTCCTCGGTGAAGTATTGCAGCACGTTTGATGTGGTGGGCATGTCGAGCTTGGTGACATTACCTGTGCGCATGTCGGTCAGGTTGAGGCTGTCGTAGTCCTTGACCTCTATGACGGGGCTGCCGCCGAGCTGGCGGGGAGGATTGGCGCGGAAATTCTTCATCATGGCCACGATTTCCTCGGCTCCTGTCTTGCCCTTGCGGACCACGGAGATACCGGCCTCGCGTGAGAAACCGTATTTGATGTAGATGTCCTGGAGCATCTGGAGGAAGTCCATGCCCTTGTCCTTGGCCCATGCACATGCTTCGGCCATGAGCGATACGGCAGATACGGCGTCTTTGTCGCGGGCAAACTCCTCGGCGAGGAATCCGTAGCTCTCTTCGCCTCCGCCGAGGTAGCGGCATGTGCCCTCCTGGTCGCGGATCACTGAGGCTATCCACTTGAAGCCTGTGTAGCAGTCATACATCGGGATGTTGTTGGCCTCGGCTATGGACTTGATGGCCTCGGTGGTCACGATGGTCTTGACGATGTACTCGTTGCCTTTGATACGCCCCAGCTCTATGTTGCGTGTGATGATGTAGTTGAGGAGTATCATCACAATCTGGTTGCCGTTGATGAGCACATATTCGCCCTTGTTGTCGCGGATTACGGCTCCGATGCGGTCGGCGTCGGGGTCTGAGGCCATGACGAGGTCGGCTCCCACTTCCTTGGCTTTGGCTATGGCCATCGCCATGGCGGAGGGGACTTCGGGGTTGGGCGACTCGACGGTCGGGAAGTCGCCGCTGGGCACGTCCTGCTCAGGCACATGGATGATGTTCTTGAAGCCGTAGTTGCGGAGCGAGTCGGGGATGAGCTTCACGCCGGTGCCGTGGATAGGGGTGTAGACGATTTTGAGGTCGGCATGGCGTGCTACCGACTCGGGGCTGAGCGACAGACCTTTTATAGCCGAGAGGAAAGCCTGGTCTATGTCTTCGCCGATAATCTGTATGTTGTCGGGGTTGCCCTTGAACTTGATTTCCTCTACGCTCTTGATTTTCTCCACGTTGTTGATGATGTTGACATCGTGGGGCGCGATGATCTGGGCTCCGTCGGCCCAGTATGCCTTGTAGCCGTTGTATTCCTTGGGGTTGTGGCTCGCTGTGATGTTCACTCCGCTGTGGCATCCGAGATGGCGGATGGCAAATGACAGCTCAGGCGTTGGGCGGAAGCTGTCAAACAGATACACCTTTATGCCGTTGGCCGAAAAGATGTCGGCTACGATTTCGGCGAACTTGCGGCTGTTGTTGCGCACGTCATGGCCCACTACCACCTTGATCTCGGCTTCGTCGGCAAATGCCTCCTTGAGGTAATTGGCCAGACCCTGGGTAGCTGCGCCCACGGTGTAGATGTTCATACGGTTGGTACCGGCACCCATGATGCCGCGCAGGCCGCCTGTGCCGAATTCGAGGTCTTTATAGAACGACTCTATCAGCTCGGTCTTGTCGGCAGCGTCGAGCATACGGCGCACCTCGGCGCGTGTAGTTTCGTCATACGCATCGGTGAGCCATGTCTCGGCCTTGGTTGTCACCTGCTTGATAAGTTCCTGGTTTTCCATGTCGATGTATGTTTGTATTTATGATGTTTGATTCTAAGTGTAGCAAATATACGGATTAACAGTCAAACTCCCAAATATTGCCCTGCCAACGGACTACATTAATTTCCATATATTCACTGATTGTGTTGCCGTCATGTTGCCGGCGCGCAAGCCCCTCACCGCATAGCGGTGCCGAGGTAGTAGACGTGGGTACAACCCACGGAAGAAGGATCCCCTACGGAAATCCGACCGGTTTATCGGTCGCACAAATTCGCACATGTCTCCGCATCGCTATCGCGATGGGGGTAAACTCCGATGCCGGCTTTGCCAATCCAATAACAGCGACAATATGAACCAAAATGCATGGCTGTACCCCGGGCTGCCGTCCGACCCGCATAGCGGTCGCCACAGGTGGCGACCCTACGTCATGGTGTGTTGGTTGCGATGCAATGGCATGTCGCGGTGGTGGATTCGGTGGAGGGGGAGTGGCGGCGGGCGAGGCGTTTGCGGCGTTTGTCAAGACGGCGGATGAGGGCGGCCTCGCGCCGCTTGGCGCGTTTCTCGTCGCGTGGGGTTTGTGGGGACGGTGGCAGAGCTGCCGCTGCTGGTACGGTCGCCTCAGCTGGGTCGGCGGCTGCGCTTGGCTCGCTTGGGCTGATAGTTGCGGCTTGTTTGTTTTCGTCGGGGAGTCCGGCGGTAGTGGATTGCCTGAGCTCTTCGGATGGCGTGGCAGTTGACAGTTCGGCTGCTGTGGCTGGAACGGGCTGGATGGTTTCGGCGGGGTCAGGTGTCGCAGAAATGCCGGTTTTGGCAAGTTCGCGGCGGCGTGCAGCGGCTGCGCGGGCACGCATCGACCGGGTCATAGCCTTGTCGATAAGAGGTTGCAGGAGGGTGAATACGACCGTTTCAGCGTCGGTGAACTCTACATCGGCACTCCCCTTGTTGATATAGTCGTCGATGCACTGCATCACGTTGCTCTCTGTGATGTCCTCGCTGAGGAGGCTGACCTCGTGGACCTGGCGGCAGATCGACTGGTAGAACTTCTGTGACACGGGGCGGGTCCATTTCGCTTTGCGCCGGGAGGCGGTTTTGGTGGCTGGTGCTGTCATAATTTTGTGTTTTGTCACAAAATTATGCTGCGCCGACCCCCTTGTCATGCGAAAATATCAGCATCGGTCACATGAAAAAAACTTGCCTATCGGGAAAAAATGCGTAACTTTGCGCTGTGGAAGTTCCACAGCTGATGCGCATGTGGCGTAATTGGTAGCCGCGTTAGACTTAGGATCTAATGTCTTAGGACGTGGGGGTTCGAGTCCCTTCATGCGCACTTGAAGCCGTCTGCAACCCGTTGGATTGCAGACGGCTTCTGTTTGTGATAAACAGTTTATACTTTCATGTAACTAACTGCTCATCGACGTTTCCTTGTGGGTAAAATAAAAGTCCATATGGGCTTGGGTTGCCTATATGGACTTTGGTTTTTTAGCGGAGTGACCGAGATTCTTTGCTTCGCAAAGCGCTTCGCGATGACGAACTCTGCTCGTTCAAATCTCGGCATCCTCAAAAAGAGGACTCCGTCTCTTTTAGCGGAGTGACCGAGATTCGAACTCGGGATACGCTTTTGGCGTATACACGCTTTCCAGGCGTGCCTCTTCAGCCACTCGAGCACCACTCCTTTGGTTTTGGACGATGCAAAGGTAGCATTAAAATTCGATTTATGCAATGCGCGGACGTAAGATGCTGTCTAAAATCATGTGGAAAATTCGACCAGCGTCCCAAAAAACACGGGGCATCGGCATCACAACGGCATCAAAACAACGCAGGGATCAGAAACGCCACCCGACGGTGCCGAGCGCGGCGAGATTGCGCACCCGCGGGTTGGCTGTGCCGGACTCGGAGTCGTTCGACACGTTCTTGAGCCCGAACATCACGCGGAATCCGATGGTGACATGCCGCCATACGTCTATCGATGTGCCTGCCATCAGACCCCAGTCGGAGCGGTACATGGAGTTGATGAACGCGTCGGGGTCGTTGTAATAGCCAGTCTTGGCGGTTTCGTAGATGTTGACCATCTGTCCCAGCTCGTTGATGTATGAGCTGAACATACTTTGACGTTGCGAGCCGGAGAGTCCGAGCGAATAGAAGAAGCCGCCTTGCAGGTTCCAGCGCACATCGTCCGACAGATTAAACCTTACCGATATGTATACGGGTACTTCAAACGAGTATGATCGGTTGGAGAGGTGTATGGCGGATGTAGGCATCTGCTCTGTGCCACGGAATGCCATGGCTATGCGGCTGTTGCGGGCCATGAAGTTGAGTTCGGTGCCGAGAGCCAGGAAGTTGCGCAGCCCGAATGTCACGGATGCTCCGGCTCCGCCGGCAAACCCTGCCGACATGTGCAGGTCGGTGATGGCCGGGTAGGTGCCCTGGTAGTTCTGGAGCAGGGTGCTGGTGCCGACGAGGCCGTGTACGCCTATCTCTAAGAATCGGTCGGCGGCGCGTGTGTCGAAAAATTCGGCTGCGCCGGAGCGGATTGGTACGATGGCAGAGAGGATGATGGCTATGGCTGCGGGGATGCTATGAAGATGTCGCATGGCTGATGATTGAAGTGAAACGTGTGTCGGATACACATTTATTCACAAAGTTACAAATATCCCGGTCAAGTAGATACACGGAATAAAAATTTTTGCTATGTTTGCAGCAGCCTTAAGGCATCGGCTCCAGAGTGGGCTGCGGTGCCGCAACGACATACCATAATGACACTTTCATATAACAAGCTTTGGCTGTCGGCCAAAGACTACATCATCATCACGCTGGGTCTGACGATGTACTCTTTCGGGTTTTGTGCGTTCGTGCTGCCCGAAAAGGTCATCATCGGAGGCGTGACAGGTTTCAGTACGATAGTCTATTTCCTCACGCAGAACCACCTCGGTTACGGAGTGCCGGTGGCTGTCACGGCGTATGCGGTCAACGCGCTCCTGCTTGCGATAGCGTGGCGCAAGGTCGGCAAGACATTCGTCATCCGTACCATATTCGGGGCTACGGTGCTGTCGCTCGGCATCGGTTTCTTCCAGCCGTTTTTCCATGAGCCGATAGTCAAGGGGCAGGATTTCATGAACGTGCTTATCGGGGCGATCATGGCAGGGTTCGGCGTGGGGCTGACGTATATCCACAACGGCTCGACGGGCGGCACGGACATCGTGGCTGCTATCGTATCGAAAAAGAGCAATGTGTCGTTCGGGCGCATGATGATTTACATCGATATGTGCATCATCAGCTCGTCGTATTTCATATTCCACAGCATCGAGACCACCATCTACGGCGTGGTGTTCCTGTTCGTAGTGCCGATGCTGGCGGATGTGATTATCAACACCAACCGCCAGGCTGTGCAGTTTACCATCATCTCGTCGCACTGGAAGGAGATAGCCGATGCGGTGCTGTCGAAGGCCCATCGCGGGTGCACGGTGCTTGACGGTGTGGGGTGGTACAGCAAGCACGAAGTGAAGGTGCTGTTGGTGATGTGCCGTCGCTACGAGTCGGTGACCATATTCCGCATAGTCAAGAGCATCGACGAACATGCTTTCATAGCCCAGGGGCTCGTCAACGGCGTGTACGGCGAGGGATTCGACACTATCAAGCTCAAGATGCCCAAGCATCCTGCTGCCGACGAGGCTCTGCCGTCATCACGAAACCGCCACTGACCCATGTCGGGGACGGTGGCGGCTTCGTGCGATATATAAATGGGGAAGTATGTACGGGTAGATGTGTACCGGCGGATTATTCGCCCCAGCGGCGGCGCAGGGGGTAGCGGTTGGGGTGCATGAGCAGTCGCAACGATGTGGTGTAGCTGCAATATGACCATATCCAGTTGATGAGGACGGTGATTTTGTTGCGCATACCGAGTATGGAGATGAGGTGGACGAACATCCATGTAAACCATGCCGGGCGGCCGTAGAGGTTGATGTGGTTGAGGTCTGCCACGGCACGGTTACGCCCTACGGTTGCCATCGAGCCTTTGTCTTTGTATCTGAACGGGATGCTCCACGAGCCTTTGCGCAGGTTTTTGGCCAAGTTGTGGGCCTGCTGTATCGCCACCTGTGCCAGCTGCGGGTCGCCTTTGGGCTTGTCGGCGGTGGGCATGATGCACACGTCGCCGAGCGAGTATACGTCTTCGAGTCCGGCTACGCGGTTATATTCGTCGACCACGTAACGGTTGCCCGGACCGCGCTGCGGCTGTTTGCCTTGGAATGTGATGGGGACTGCGGTGACGCCGGCTGTCCAAATCACTGTCTCGCTGTAGATGGTGCTGCCGTCCTTTAGGGTCACGATGTTGTCGTTGTAGCTTTCCATGAGGGTGTTGAGGCGCACTTCGACCATGAGGTGTCCGAGATATTCGAGTGCATGGCCTGACGATGTCTCGCTCATGGTGCGCAGCAGCCTGTCGGTGCCTTCGAGCAGTATGATGCGGACATCGTCGACATTGAGTTCGGGATATTCGCGTTTGAGGATGTAACGCTTCATCTCGCCGATGGCGCCGGCCATCTCAACGCCTGTGGGACCGCCTCCGATTACCACGAATGTCAGCAGACGCTTGCGCTCGGCTTCGTCATGGCAGATAGATGCACGTTCGAGGCGGTCGAGAATCTCGTTGCGGCAGCGTATGGCTTCGGCGGCGCTTTTGAGGGTGAATACGCGCTTGAGAAGCTCGTCGTTGCCGAAGAAATTGTTGGTCGTGCCGTTGGCTATCACGAGCGAATCGTAGGGGATGCGTTCAAACTGGGTTTCCACCCATTTTTGCTCGGTGTTGACGGCCATCACCTCGCCCATGCGGTAGTGGACTCCACGGACCGAACCTTTGCGCATCTCCCTGCGGAATGGGAATGATATGCTGCCCGGGTCGAGTCCGCTGGATGCAATCTGATAGAACAGGGGAGGGAAGCTGTGGAAGTTGTTGCGGTCGACGATGGTAACGTCCCAGCGTGACTTGTCAATCTTCTTGGCGAGATTGAGTCCGGCGAACCCGCCGCCGATTATCACCATTCGAGGTAGTTGTTGTGCCATTGTAGAGATTATGATGTGTATGTGTAGTGCGTTATATGTTGAGGTTTTGTATGGATCGGTCGATGCGGCGCAGCATCCCCGGCCACAGTAACGCCTGGGTGAGGCTGCGAGTGAGGAGATATGCCAGGAATGCCAGCCACAGTCCGTGGTTGCCCATCGGGTGATATGTGACAGCGTAGACGGCGAAAAAGGCTATGGCTGCGTAGAGCATCGGCAGGAGCATCATCTTGCCCGATGTGGTGCCGATGAATATGCCGTCGTAGGCAAAAGCGGCGAAGCTCGCCATGGGGATTGCGAAAGCCCATGCGGCATATTCCGCAGATGTCGCGATTACCTCATGGTCATCGCTGAGGAGGCCAAGAAACGACTCGCCGCCGAAGATGTAGAGCAGCGTGAACACTATGGCAAGCGACGCGCTCCACCGCAGCAGCGACCTCACCGTCAGGCGGAGCGCAGGCACGTCGCGCCGACCTATGTCGCGGCCTACGAGGGCTTCGCCGGCAAATGCGTAGCCGTCCATCACGTAGCTGAACAGCATGAACAGCTGTATCAGCAGTGCGTTTGCCGCGAGGGTCACGTTGCCCTGAGATGCGCCTGTGCGTGTGAACCACAGGGTGACAGCGATCATGCACACTGTGCGCAGGAACAACACCCCGTTGGTGCGGAAGAATCCGGCTATCTCGCGCGGGGCGAGTACCAACCGCAATCCCGGCCATGACAGATGCTGGCGCAGAGCCATGACCAGGAATGTGACGGCTCCTATCCATTGGGCAGCCAGTGTGCCTGTCGCCACGCCTTCTATGCGCCATCCTAAGCCGAATACGAGCAGGAGGCTTATCAGGATGTTGGATACGTTGATGAGTATGGATACCCACATGGGTATGCGCGAGTTCTGCCGGCCGAGAAACCATCCCGAAAAGGCGTATGTGGCAAGCACGGCTGGCGCACCCCACACGGCTATGCGGAAGTAGCGCATCGCCATCAGCGACGACTCGGCGGATGGGTCGACGAAGCGTATGAGGGGGGCGGCGATGAGCGGCGAGAGTGCTATCAGGCACACTCCGATGACGGTCGACACGAGCAGTTCGCGGGAGAGGATGAGGCTTTGGCCTTCATGGTCGCAGCGTCCGAACGCTTGTGCGGTCATGCCGCTCGCGCTCATGCGTATGAACGATACCAACCAGTAGAGCAGGTTGAACACCGTGCTCCCTACGGCAATCGCGGCGAGGTAGACAGCCGAACCCATGTGTCCCGTGATAGCCACATCTACCAGTCCGAGGAGCGGGGTGGTGATGTTGGTGACTATTGACGGCAGGGCCAGAGCCAGTATGTCGCGATTGGTTTTCTTCACAGGCTATCGTTTTATCATGCCTTTGGCCCTCATGCTGTCCCATCCGACATAGATGATGAGGAGCACGTAGACCACAAGGCCGAGAAGCTGGTTGAGACCGTCGCCCATGGGGCAGGTGTATTCGAATCCGAGGAAGCGGGTCAGGGCGGCGAATACTCCGAAGAGCGCGCCACCGGCGATGAGACCCGAAGCTATGAGGGTGCCACGGTCACGGCGGGCATCGTTGACGGCCTTGTCCTTTGACCGCGAGCCAACAAACCATGCCAGCGCACCGCCTACGATTAGTGGGGTGTTGAGGCTGAGGGGGATAAACATGCCGAGGCAGAATGCCAGAGCCGGCACGCCGAGCCAGTTGAGCAGCAGGGCGAGGATTGCCCCGGTGAGATACAGAATCCAAGGGGTATCGCCACCCATCATGAGCGGCTCGATGACCTTGGCCATGGCGTTGGCCTGGGGAGCAACGAGAGCGTTGTCGCCGCTGAAGCCGTAGACATCGTTGAGCAGCAGTATGACTCCGCCAACTGTGGCGGCGGATACAAGTGTGCCGAGGAATTTCCAGCTTTCCTGCTTGCGCGGTGTCGAGCCGAGCCAGTAGCCTACCTTGAGGTCGGTCACGAAGCCTCCGGCCATGGATAGGGCGGTGCAGACCACCCCACCGATAATCATCGATGCCACGATGCCGCTCGACCCGCTCATGCCTATAGCCACGAATATGCCCGAAGCCACGATGAGGGTCATAAGGGTCATGCCGCTGACGGGGTTGGTACCCACGATGGCTATGGCGTTGGCTGCAACGGTGGTGAACAGGAACGCGATGACTGTCACCACTGCCCATGCCACCAGTGCTTGCCAGAAGTTATGGATTATTCCTGTGTAGAAAAATATGAACACTGCCACGAGGGCGATGACGATGTAGAAGGTGATGTGCTTCATCGAGATGTCGAGCTGCCAGCGCACAGGTCGCTTGCCGGTCTGGCCGCCCTTGAACTCGCGGGTGGCGAGGCCTACGGCCTGCACGATGATGCTCCACGACTTGATGATGCCGATGACTCCGGCCATGGCTATGCCGCCGATGCCTATGAGTCGGGCGTAGTCGCTGAATATCTGTTCGGCCGGGAGCGACGCTATCTCAGGCATACCGTATGTACCCATAAGGGGTATCACCACCCACCAGATGAAAGCCGAGCCGGCGCAGATGACAAAGGCGTATTTCAGCCCGATGATGTAGCCCAGACCGAGCAGTGCCGCGCCGGTGTTGCATGTGAGGACTACCTTGGCTTTCTCTACTGCGGCCTGTCCCCACGAGGTAGCGGCGGTGGTGATTGTCCCTGCCCAGAAGCCGAAAGTCTCCACCACATAGTCGTAGATACCGCCGATAAGGCTGGCAACGACGAGCGTGAGAGCCTGTCCGCCCTTCTCGCCTTTGGCCGAGGATTGTGCGCTTGCGAGTACCTGCGCTGTCGCCGTGGCCTCGGGGAAGGGGTACTTGCCGTGCATATCCTTGACGAAGTATTTGCGGAATGGTATGAAGAACAGTATGCCGAGGACGCCGCCCAAAAGGCTGCTGAGGAATATCTCAAGGAAGTTGACGGCTATGTCGGGATATGTAGCCTGCAGGATGTACAGGGCAGGAAGGGTGAATATGGCACCGGCGACGATGACACCCGAACAGGCTCCGATGGACTGGATGATGACATTCTGGCCTAATGGATTCTTTTTCTGCAAAGCTCCGGAGAGTCCTACGGCTATGATGGCAATGGGTATGGCGGCTTCAAACACCTGTCCCACTTTGAGCCCGAGATAGGCTGCTGCCGCGCTGAAGATGACTGCGAGTATGAGACCCACTGTCACCGAGTAGGGGGTGACTTCGCGGTATTCGCGGGCGGGATGCATCATAGGGCGGAATGTCTCGTCTGCCGCCAGTTCGCGGAAGGCGTTTTCTGGAATCTGCACGGGGTCGGCATCGGGATAGGTCTGCCGTGTGTCGGCTGATGAGGGAGTGTTGAGGTGGTCAGTTGCCATAGAATGTGATGATAGGTGGTGTTACGGTATTGTGTGAATAGGCTTGTTTAAGGTTGTTGCTGCTGCCGTCCGAGTATTTCGAAATTGTCGACATATATCTCGGTGACGGTGCGTTTGATGGCATTGCGGTCTTCCCATATGCGGGTGCGCAGACGGCCTTCGATGTAGAGCTTGGTGCCTTTGCGTATGTAGCGTTCGGCGGCTTCGGCGGCAGCGTCCCACATGACGATGTTGTGCCATTCGGTCAGCTCGGGGGAGTTGGCCGAAGCCCGCTCGTTGGTGGCGAGCGGAAATGTCGCTACGGGACGCTTCTGTTCGAGGTAGCGCAACTCCGGGTCGCGACCCACATTGCCGAGGAGTATGACTTTGTTGACTGACATTATGCCTACACCTTAGTATTAATATGCAAATTTAGCAATTATGCATCATTTAGCCAAAAAGCATTGACCGGAGCATGACGCGCCATCTGTGTGGCTTTGCCGTGCTCCGGTCAGAGTTGTCGTTATGTATGTCTGTTTGTGTCAGCCAGACGTGCGGCCGGCGCCCCTGGTTATTCGCCGGGGACGATTGCTTCGCTGGGGCATGTCTCTGCACAAGAACCGCAGTCGATGCAGGTATCGGGGTCGATGTGGTAGATGTCGCCCTCAGAGATAGCGCCCACGGGGCAAACGGGGAGGCAGGTGCCGCAAGCGACACAAGAGTCGGTGATTACGTAAGCCATAGTTGTCAGTGTTTTATAAGTTAGCTTTTTAGGTTGTTTTCATGGGCGGGTATCCTTGAAGTGGGATACTCACTTTCTGTGATGCAAAATTACATATATTTGGCAAATTCGCTACATTTTTCACAGAAATTTTTCAAAAAAACGTGCAACACCATTTGCAGGGCGTTGCGTGATACCTAAAAATAGTGATTGGCTGACGATGAGCCGACGGCGCGTGGAATCAGAAGAGGTATGCGGCGGTGATGGCCCAGCAGCGGGTCTTGCCGTCGATGTCGATATTGTTGAGCGCGCCACCGCTGAGGCGGTCAACCACGGAGTTGGAGAGGCCGAGTCCGTAAGATGCTGCCACCTGTACTTTCTGGACTATTTCGAGACCGAAGCCGAAGTTCCATGCTACGTCGAAAGTCTTGTTCTTGAAAGCTTCGTTGATGCCTGTGCCGCTTGTCAGGAAGGCGAACGAGGGGCCGGTGGTCACGAAAGGCGAGACTATCTTACCGATGGCAGGGAGGCCTATCATGTACTTGAGGTTGATGGGGATCTCGATGTAATCACGGTGAGATACGATGCGATCGCTTGCTCCGTTCTCTTCGATTGTGGCGTCGAGGTTGCGGCGCACATACATCACCGATGCGTCGAAGCCGAGGTTGACTACGGGGGCGATGAACTGGAGCATGACACCCCCGGTGAATCCGCTTCGGTTGTCGGAGTCGAATACTGACTCGTTGAAGTGGAGAGAGTTGACGGTCATACCTATCTTTGGACCGAATTTGAGCTGGGCCTGAGCCGGTAAAGCCGCGCATATGGTCACGATGAAAGCGGCGGCCAAAGAGATCAAAGTTTTTTTCATAATGGTGAAAACTTAGGGACGGCTATCCCTGTAAATGGGTGTGAATTTGGGTTTGAAAAAGTGGTTATCTGAAATGCAAAGTTACTATTTTTATGCGATATACCTAAAAATCCTTATATTTGTCTCATATGTCGCAATCAACGAAAGAAACGGGACCGTCCACGCGGTTTGAACGCCTGTCGGCGTGGGCCAAGGGCCGCTGGGACTATTGCACTGACGGAGTGTGGCTTGACTCGCGCCGGAGCTGGAAGGTTTCAGTGGTCAAGACGCTCAATCTGGCCGTGAGGTCGTTTATGGACTCCGGCTTGCAGGTCAGGGCTGCGTCGCTGACATATAATACGGTGCTGGCGATTGTCCCGGTGCTGGCGATGCTGTTTGCCATAGGCCGTGGGTTCGGGTTCCAGAACCTGCTGCAGAAGCAGCTCTACGATGCGTTCCCGTCGCAGCACGCCATGGTCTCGGCATCGCTGAAGTTTGTCGACGGGTATCTCGCCCAGGCTTCCGAAGGGTTGTTTGTCGGGGTGGGCATGGTGTTTCTGTTATGGACCATGATATCGCTTCTGAGCAATGTGGAGGATGCCTTTAATATAATATGGGATGTCAAGCGGGGGCGCACGTTGTGGCGCAAGGCTACGGACTATCTGGCTATCTTCCTCATATTGCCGGTGCTGATGATATTGTCGGCCGGCATCTCTATAGCCATGTCGACGACGCTCCACTCTCTGCTGCCGTTCGGGTTCCTGTCGCCGGCGGTGGAGTTTCTGCTCGATATGGCGAGCTTCGCCATCACGTGTCTGTGTTTTACTGGAGCATACATGCTGATTCCTAACGCGAAGGTCAAGTTTGTCAATGCGCTCATGGCCGGCTTTCTTGCCGGGGTCAGTTTCTTGGTGCTGCGGTGGCTGTTTCTGTCCGGGCAGCTGTATGTCGCCAAGTACAATGCCATATACGGTAGCTTCTCGTTTTTGCCGTTGTTCCTGCTGTGGCTCTATTTGGTGTGGCTCATCACGCTTATAGGCGCAGTGCTGTGTTATGCGTCGCAAAACACGTTTGCGTTGAGTTTCATAGGGCAGGTCGACAGCATATCGCCCAATTACCGTCGCAAGGTGACGATAGCTGTGATGGCGCTGATATGCCGGAGGTTTTATGACCGCCAGCCCCCGATGAATGTGACGGAGCTGGCGCGGACCTATGAGCTGCCGGCGCGGTTGGTCAAGGATGTCGTCACCCAGCTTGTCGATGTGCATCTGCTCGACTATGTGGTCAAAGGGACTGCCGAAGGCGAGCTGCCGCTTCAGCCGGCGGTGCCGGTGGAGACTGTCACTGTGGGCGATGCGATAAGGCTGATTGACCATGACGGCACATCGGGGTTCATCCCGGCGTTCGACGCGAGGTTCGCCCCGGTCAACAAGGTGGTGCATAGCATCGACAGCGGGATGGCTGCATTGACGGATAAGACCCGGTTTATAGATATCCCGATAGACAGCGCCGGTTTAGGCGGGTCATGATTTTGGCAACACATTAACCTAAGTAACTGGTCAAATTAAATTTATGTGAGTTTGCGAGGATTTTTGAAGCTGATTTCAAGCAAGGAAGATGGAGTTTAGCGAGCTAAACGACTGATGACGAGCTTGGAAGCAGTACAAAAAGACCGCAAAGACATATAAAAGAGCGGTTACAAGAGATAAGGTTAATATATCGTTTTAATTTGAACAGTTACTTATATATAAATACTTTGATTTTCTGACATGAAAAATGTTATTTCTACAACGGAGGCTCCCGGAGCCATAGGCCCTTATTCGCAGGGCATAGATCTCGGCAACATAGTGTTTTGCTCTGGCCAGATACCTGTCAACCCCGCTACGGGGCTGATGCCGGAGGGCATAACCGCCCAGACCGAACAGGCGATAGCCAATGTGAAGGCTTTGCTGAAGTCGATCGGACTGGGCTTGGAAAACGTTGTCAAGACAACAGTTTTCTTAGCCGACATCGCCGACTTTGCGGCGATGAACGAGGTGTATGCTTCGCACTTCGCAGAGCCGTATCCCGCCCGCTCGGCTGTGGCCGTCAAGGACCTTCCCAAGGGTGCTATGGTAGAGGTGGAGGTGATAGCTGCGCGTTGAGGCGGTATTAGCTCTGTCGCTATTCTTAAAATTTGTTGATAAAATAAAACGCTGTTTGTTTTGTCGGCATAAAACAAAATGCTAAATTTGCATCCACAAGTCGCTTTTCGGAGCCTTGTGGATGCAGTTTTTTTTATTTTGCAGCCAGTTTTGGAATCGCAATGTATAAAAACAGTTAACAGGTGCTTATCAATTCTTAAAATATACAAACCTTAACCTTAACTACAGAAAAACCCTTACAGAAATGAAAAGAGTTTACACGTTCGGTGACGGACATGCTGAGGGCGATGCTTCGATGCGTAACCTTCTCGGCGGCAAGGGAGCGAACCTTGCTGAAATGAACCTTCTCGGCATGCCTGTGCCTCCCGGATTTACCATTACGACCGAAGTCTGCACAGAATATACCCAATATGGCCGTGACGAGGTGGTCAAGCGTCTTAATGATGATGTGCATAAGGCGATAGCCCATGTGGAAGGTCTTACAGGAAAGAAATTCAACGACCCTGCCAATCCGCTGCTCGTGTCGGTGCGTTCGGGTGCCCGCGCTTCGATGCCCGGCATGATGGATACCGTGCTCAATCTCGGCATGAACGATGCCACAGTGGCTTCGCTGGCAGAGAAGAGCGGTAATCCTCGTTTTGCATGGGACAGCTACCGCCGTTTCGTGCAGATGTATGGCGATGTGGTGCTCGGCATGAAGCCCAAGAGCAAGGAGGACATCGACCCGTTTGAGGAAATCATGGACAAGGTCAAGGAGCAGAAGGGTGTCAAGCTTGACACCGAGCTCGGCGTAGAGGATCTCCAGAGCCTCGTGAAGCTCTTCAAGGCTGCAGTCAAGGAGCATACGGGCAAGGATTTCCCCGACGACGCTTGGGAACAGCTCTGGGGCGGCATCTGCGCCGTGTTTGACAGCTGGATGAACGAGCGTGCCATCATCTACCGCCGCATGAACCAGATACCCGAAGAGTGGGGTACGGCTGTCAACGTACAGGCGATGGTCTACGGCAACATGGGCGACAACTCGGCCACCGGCGTGGCTTTCAGCCGCGACGCTGCCACGGGCGAAAACATATTCAACGGCGAATACCTCATCAACGCCCAGGGCGAGGATGTGGTGGCCGGCATACGCACTCCGCAGCAGATTACTTTGGAGGGTTCGCGCCGCTGGGCCGCCCTTCAGGGCATATCGGAGGATGAGCGCGCAAGCAAGTACCCCTCGCTCGAGGAGTCGATGCCTGACTGCGCTGCCGAGCTTATCGCTATCTCCAACAAGCTCGAAAGCTACTACAAGGATATGCAGGACATGGAGTTTACCATCCAGGACGGCAAGCTCTGGATGCTCCAGACCCGCAACGGCAAGCGCACAGGCGCAGCCATGGTCAAGATAGCCATGGATCTGCTCCGCGCAGGTGTCATAGATGAGAAGACAGTGGTGCTCCGCATGGAGCCTCAGAAGCTCGACGAGCTGCTCCACCCTGTGTTTGACAAAGCTGCCCTCAAGCGTGCGCGTGTCGTCGCCAAGGGTCTCCCAGCATCGCCCGGTGCCGCTACAGGTATGATAGTGTTCTCGGCAGAGGATGCCGAGGCATGGTCGGAGAAGAAGAAGAAAGTGGTGCTCGTCCGCATTGAGACTTCGCCCGAGGATCTGCGCGGTATGGCTGTTGCCCAGGGCATCCTGACGATGCGCGGCGGTATGACCAGCCATGCGGCAGTTGTCGCCCGCGGCATGGGCAAGTGCTGCGTGTCGGGAGCCGGTGAAATCCGCGTGGACTATAAGGCCAAGACCGTGGTCATGGGCGGTATCACATATAAGGAGGGCGACTGGATTTCGCTCAACGGTTCGACCGGCGAGGTGTATGACGGCCAGGTGCCCACCACCGAACCCGAACTCGGCGGCGATTTCGGCGCCATCATGAACCTGTCGGACAAGTTTACTAAATGCCTTGTGCGCACCAATGCCGACACTCCCCGCGATGCCAAGCAGGCCCGCCATTTCGGAGCACAGGGCATCGGTCTGTGCCGTACGGAACACATGTTCTTCGAGGGCGACCGCATCAAGGCTGTGCGTGAGATGATTCTTGCTTCTGACGAGCAAGGTCGCCGCATCGCCCTTGCAAAGCTGCTGCCGATGCAGCGTGGCGACTTCGAGGGCATCTTCGAGGCTATGGACGGATACGGAGTGACCATCCGTCTGCTCGATCCCCCTCTGCATGAATTCGTACCTCACCAGACAGCTACCCAGAAGGAGCTGGCCAAGGAGATGGGTCTGACCCTCGAGGAGGTAAAGGCCAAGGTGGACTCTTTGGAAGAGTTCAACCCCATGCTCGGCCATCGCGGTTGCCGTTTGGGCATCACCTATCCCGAAATCACCGAGATGCAGACCCGCGCCATCATCGAGGCCGCCCTTGCGGTCAAGGCCCGTGGCATAGATGTGCATCCTGAAATCATGATACCTTTGGTGGGTTCGCTCAAGGAGATACAGAACCAGGCCGATGTCATCAACGCTACGGCTGCCAAGGTGTTTGAGGAAGCCGGCACATCGGTGCCCTACAAGGTGGGCACTATGATCGAGGTGCCTCGTGCGGCTCTGACAGCCAACGAGATAGCCACTGTGGCTGATTTCTTCTCGTTCGGCACCAACGACTTGACTCAGATGACATTCGGCTTCTCACGCGACGATGCTCCCAAGTTCCTCAAATTCTACAAGGAACACGGCATCATCAAGACCGACCCATTCGAAGTGCTCGATCAGGAAGGCGTAGGCCAGCTCGTCAGGATGGGTGTGGAGAAAGGCCGTGCCACCAAGCCCGAACTCAAGGTGGGTATCTGCGGCGAACATGGCGGCGAACCTTCGTCGGTCAAGTTCTGCGCCAAGCTCGGCATGAACTACGTCAGCTGCTCGCCCTACCGTGTACCCATCGCTCGCGTAGCGGCGGCGCAGGCTGCCATCGAGGATTAAGCGGTAGTCTGTCTCTGACAACATAAATGACATAGGCTGTAACCGGCTGTGAAGCCAGCGGTTACAGCCTATGTCATTTCTTTGATACAACCGAAGAATGTGTGGTTTTAGGTGTGACTGTCCAAAGTGTATTAATTTGAGTGCATGGATGAGAGGCAGTTTTGCTGAGCGTTTTGCATTTAGTTGTAATATTTAACAAATTTTATAAATGGGGGGGGGTAATTTGACCCGATTTAGTTAAATTTGCAACGACTAAACTTTTTACTAATCACCAAAACAATTATCGCATCATGAAAAAAGTATTACTTTTAGCAGCAGTTACTGCCACCTTGGCTTTAAGCTCTTGTTCGACTGTATCAAACACGGCATCGACCGAAGTAGTGGATACCGAATTGGTCAACCGCTCGACTGCCGACCTCAAGGTGTCAGACCGTAAAATCACCTACACATTCACGCCCACAAGTGCGCACCGGCGAGCAGGTATGAAATCGATGAAAGCTGCAGCGGTGGCTAAGGCTCTCGAAGCGGACGGCGATGCCGACGTGCTGGTGGCTCCGCAGTTTGAGATCAAGAAGACCCGTGGCCTGTTCCTGACCAAAGTGAAGTACATAACCGTAAAGGGGTATGCAGGGAAATACACCAACGTTCACGCTACGACTCCGGGCGAGGCTGACGTAGTGAACACCCTCAATGGCGATGTATCGCTCCGTGCCGTAAGTAACTACTATAACTCCTGATGTCATGAAACTATCAATAATTACAGGAGGGCTGTTGGCGGTCATGGCGGTGAGTTCGTGTTCGTCACTCAGCCACACTGCGCAGACTGCCGATGTGGATTCCCGTGTCTACAACCTGACGGTTGCGGATATGGATGTAAGCGAAAACAGAGCTACTAAGACGACAGAGTGGAAATGGACTCCGCTATCGTCGGTGTCGCTGTCGGCACAGAAAGAAAATGCTACGGCCGAACTGCTCAGGGAACATGATGCGGATGTGCTCGTAGAACCTCAGTACACCATCAAGCGGCGCGGTCTCTTTCGTGGAGGCTCGGTGACCGTCACAGGCTATCCGGCCAAGTATGCCAATTTCCGCAGGATGTCAAAGGAGGATGCTGACAAGATTGCCGCGCTCGACGGCAAGATGGCCATAGCCTATCCGATGATAGCGACTTCATCCAGCAGACGTCCTATGCAAGCGGCCAAAACCGTCGAGGTGCCCATGAGCCGGCACAGCTTCATCGATCTGGTTGGTGGCGCGGTAATCGACGTGGATAGCAATTTCGATCCTGGACCTCAGTTCGGTCTGATGTATGGCAGCTACGGCAGACGCTGGGGCTGGTACGGCAAGCTGATGTGGACGCATGTCAGTGATGAGGATAGCCGCAGTGACTCTTATGAAGAATACTCAGATGATAAGGTGTCGGCCAACAGCTTCCTGCTTACCGTCGGTGGCATCAAGACCATCACCCGCAACTTCAACGTATTTGCCGGACTCGGATTCGGCTACAACTTCTCGGTGGATGACAAGCGTACATACGATGGTCGCCATTGGAGTACATCCCAGGAGTTGGAGAAACATGCCGCCCTGCCGATTGAGATTGGTTTCCAGTGGACTCGTGGCAAAATCAACATCATGGCAGGCTGCACCGGTGTGACAAACTTCAAAGATGACGTGCGCAGTAAGTGGAACATCAACCCGTTTGTCGGTGTCGGCATAACGCTCTGATGTGGGCATAACGCCGTCGAGAACCAATCGAATTCATCTTATAAAACAATCCACAGGCTGTAACGTACCGATGCAAGGGCCGTTACAGCCTGTGCTGGATTTAGAAGTGCTTGACCGCATTAATTAATCCAAACACCGATACGTTTGATGATTTATGATTACATTTGCAATAAGACTTGAATAAATAGTTATGAGACAGCATGAGATAGACAGGCTAAGCATTGCCAAAGCAAAGGAACTCTTCACATCGGGAAGAATAACGGAGATCGAAGTCGGCACGACTCGCGGCCTTCAAGAAATCCACGTTGCGCTTTTTGACGGATTATATCCTTTTGCAGGAGAGATTAGGAAGCTCAACATCTCAAAAGGAGGATTCCGGTTTGCCAACTCCCTCTATCTTGTCCCGGCTCTGAAGGAGATTGAGAAGATGCCTGAAACCACGTTTGAAGAAATCATCGCAAAATACGTTGAGATGAACATCGCCCATCCTTTTATGGAAGGTAACGGAAGAGCGACTCGCATCTGGCTTGACATGATGCTGAAACGTTCGCTTGGCAGAGTTATCGATTGGAGAAAAGTGACTAAGGAGGCTTACATGCAGGCGATGGAACGCAGTCCCATCAACGACCTCGAACTCCGTGTGCTTCTGCACGGTGCTCTTTCAGCGGAAACCGATGACCGTGATGTAATTTTCCACGGCATCGAGCAGTCATACTACTACGAGGGCTACGAGGGCGAATAACCCAGACCTGACGGTGTTTTGTGTGAAGTCAGGTAGTTTTCAGGGCGGTGAGGTAGAAGCTGAGGGCTGCGAGGGCTGAGAGTAAGATTCCTGTCGCGAGAACGCTTGCGCCTATTATCGCAGCCACTTCGGTCATATATTTGATTGTACGAATGATTGGTAGTGAATATCTAACAATTCTTTAGATGGGGCAAATCGGTCGGGCATTGCAATTGTGGTGCCATCTATTGCTTTAAAAAAGTCTCGTGTATTTCTGGTCATGTTTTTGTCCCCTAAAAAGCTGTCAGATATAACCACTTGCAAATCAGGAGTAATGGCTAATAGGTGGCTGTCATATGCTTGATGTAGAGTTGGTGTCAACGCCAAACCGTTATGTGGATTAGTCCGGTTCTTTTTGTCGGCAGTCCAATCCACAATGTGGCATGCTTCGATGAGTTTTCGATTTGAAATGCCTGTTATGCAGCACTTGTTATTGTAAGACGACAACACCATGCGTCTGAAGAAATCCTGATTAATGCGTTGTTTGGCTGTATATTCGTATTCTTCACCTATTGGAAAGTCTTGTTCCACAGGAACGGTGGATGAGCGTAATTTTGATAATATCTGTTCGCTCTGGAGAGCCAGTTGGTCAAAGTCACCGTAAAATTCCTCCCATATAACTTCGTCAAGAGCTGAACCGTTAGTAAGACCTGTAATGCCTCGTGCTGCAAGTGTAGGATCGAGCCGCCCGAAATTGCCGACTTTCATATTCAGTGCAGAGGGCGAACGACCGATGAGGGCTGCGACTTCTCGTATGAGGGGATGGTTTTTGCTACATTCGTTAAAAGGAATGGTACAAAACATATTGAGGGCTACAATGGTTTCCTCTCGTGTCCAGTTTCGTCTTTGTTCAGCCATCGTTATATCGCGTTATGGTGCTAATAGAGGTATATACGTAAAGGTAAGGTTTTTCCTGAGATTGGGGGAGAGGGAGGGAGATTATTTGTTGGTGGTTGGATTGTGGCGGGGTTGATGTAAGGGTTCAGTGGGCGGAGGTACGAGGAGGGTTGGAGGGGGATGGGGTTGCTGTTGTCATTATGGGTGCAAAGTAACGAGCGCAGGGTGCTACATCTCTGCGCAGCGGACTTAATTAATATTAAATCGCATTTAAAGGTTTTTAAATTAGGTAGTGTTGTCAAAAATCAGCCCTCTATGTTTTAAGTGTGCCACTTGTTCGGAAAGCGTTAAAGGTCGCTTTGTGTATTCGGAATGGTCGGTGGTAGCCATATAAAAACTCGAAGACCGCCCCGGGTGCGCTGGTCTACGGGAAGCGTGGGCGGTCATATCGGTTACAAAGTTAGACGGTGTCTTTTCAATACAAAATATTTAGGGTGAAAGTTGAGCTTCAATGTTCATTTTTAATATTTTGACATTGTAAATAGAGGAGTTCAACCATGATGGAGAACTCTGGGATACATGGATTATTTTAGGAATAAACTCTCTAAAACAAGTCGGAGTGTGAGCCTGTGCGGACAAGTGTCAACAGGTTAACTGTGTTGTCAATGGAATATATCAGAAGCCAATCAGGAGTGATATGGCATTCACGACAGCCTTTATAATCACCCTTCAAAGGATGGTCTTTGTTTTTCTCCGGTAGGGGCTTGTTATTTATTAGGAGTAGGATAATCTCATCAAGAAGTGCTTCATCAAGTCCGCGCTTCCGTGCGAGTTTCAAGTCACGCTTATATTGCGATGTGAAGCTTAAATCAAACATCGTCGAGATTGGCTACCATTTTTTTATAATTTTCGAAGGGGCCGCAGTGGATGGCTTTGCCACTACGAGCTTCTTCAATGGCTGCGATTGTGGTGGCATTGGGCTTCGTTTTTTCAGCTTTAACCGATACTACGCCGCGAATCATCATGATGGCTTTCTTGATGTCGCGAAGCATATCGGGGTTTTCTATTGAGACGGTGAGATGTGTCATAATGCAAGCGGTTTGTGTCTAATATAACGGCGAATAGTGAATTTATTGTACGTGCGCAATTACAAAGATAAACATTTGACTTTGTTTCTCAAAAATAACGCGTAATCCAATGTGTAAGTTTCTGATATGAATGTGGAAGGACTGGAGGGGTGTGAAAATGAAAATAGAGCGGATCCTGGGGAGGTACGCTCTATTCTTTTGGGTAGGGATGCAGTATGGATATGCGAGGAGGGAGGAGATTGGAGAGGGGAGTCGGGATGTCTTTCCTATGGGAAGTGAGGGAGGTTAGAGACTGGGCTGGATTTCGGCGACCCAGGCGGCGATGCGGGTGTCGGTGAGGTGGCTTTCGTTGTCTTCGTCGAGGGCGAGGCCTACGAACTTGCCGTCGGCCACGGCTGTGGAGTCGTCAAATGTGTAGCCGTCGGTCGATACGGCTCCGATCATGTCGGCACCGGCAGCCTTGGCTGCTTCGTAGAGGGTGCCCATGGCATCGCAGTATGTGGTGCTGAAGCCGCTTGAGTCTCCGCAGCCGAATACGGCTACGGTCTTGCAGCTGAGGTCGGACGACTTGATGACCTCGATGCCGTCATACCATTCGTCCTGAAGGTCTCCGCTGCCCCATGTGGATGAGCCGAGAAGGAGATTGTCAAACGAGGCGATTTTGGATGCGTCGAGTTGCGACGCGGTGAACACGTTGGCCGAGTCTATGCCGAGTGCTGCGTCGATTTTGTTGGCGATGTTTTCGCAGTTGCCCGAAGTCGAGCCGTAGACGATTGCTGTTTGTTTCATAGATGTTTGTAGTGTTTGTGGGATGGTTGTCGTAATCGATGCAAAGTTATGCGGAGGGCATCGATTGTGAAATCCCTAAAAGTGGGGTATTTTACTACTGGCACATCGTTGTTTCAGCTTTCTGCCTTTGCGAGCCGTACTCTAAAATGGGGGGTCAGTTGTAGGCGAAGCGGTAGTGGCTCGGGGCGATGCCGGTCAGTCGGCGGAACAGCAGGCTGAAAAGCTGTACGTTGGGGAAGCCGAGCTGCCGGGCGACGGCTGCCGGGGAGTTGCCGGGCTGAAGCAGCATCAGCCGGGCTGCGTTGAGCCGTTTGAATGAGAAGTATTCGTCGAGTGTCTTGCCGGTCTCGAATTTCAGCATGTCGCAGAAGTAGGATGTGGATAGCCCGAGAGCTTCGGCGATGCTGCATGGCGAAGGGAGCTTGCCGCTTTGCAGCGAGCCTGAGGCTATGTAGTCGTCGAGCAGCAGCTCCATTTTTTCAAGAATCGTCCTGTTCTTGTTCTCGCGTGTGATGAACTGGCGTTCGTAATAGCGTGTACAGTAGTCGAGCAGCAGCTCGATGTGACGCGACAGGATGACTGCGCTGTGCGAGTCGATCGGGTGGTGCAGCTCCTCTTCGATGTGCCATAGGCAGCAGGTGACTTTTTCGGTTTCGCGCTGGGAGAGGTGCAGGGCTTCTTCCTTGCGGTAGTGGAAGAAGGTGTAGTTGCGGATGTGGTTTTTCAGCGTGGTGCGGAAGAGCAGGTCGGGGTGGAACACCAGCAGGTAGCCTTTGGCCGGCAATGTGTTGTCCTCGTTCATGCGGAATATCTCGCCCGGAGTGAGGAACACCATCGTCGCGTTGGAATAGTCGTAGTACTTGCGTCCGCAGCATGAGCATCCGTCAGGGCAGTTCTCGATGAGCAGGATGGCGTAGAACTCGAACTTGACTGCATCCTGTCCGAGCGACGTGTTCTCCAAGTTGATGAGGCTTACCTGCGGGTGGAGCGTCTTGCAGTCGAGCTGGCGGTTGCACTCGCATACGGTCTTGATGTCAAGCGTGTTGTCTTTTCCCATAAACGGCGTTACTGGTTGACCATGGCGCGATACTCGTTGGGGGTGCACCCCACGCGCCTCTTGAACTGGCGGCAGAAGTGCTGCGGATATTGGAATCCTAACGAATAGGCAATGCTGCTTATAGTGTCGTTTGTGCCGGAGACACGCTCTTTGGCAACTTCGATAACCTTTTCCTGGATGTATTCCTGCGGGGTCTTGCCGGTCTCCTTTTTGAGCATGTCGCCGAAATAGTTGGGCGAGAGGCACACCTTGTCGGCGAAGTATTTGACCGTGGGCAGACCGTCGCGTTCGGCGAGCGGTCCGTCGAAGTAGTCGTCGAGCAGCCGCTCGAATCGGGTCAGCACATCGTGGTTCACCCGGCTGCGGGTGGCGAACTGGCGTTCGTAGAAGCGCATACAGTAATTGAGCAGCAATTCGATATGGTTGACCAGCAGCGTCTTGCTGTGCTTGTCCACGCCGTGTTCCAGCTCCATGCGGAGGATTCTAAGGTGGTCTATCACTATGTCGCGCTCCTCTTGGGAGAGGTGCAGGGCTTCGTTGGCCTCGTAGGAGAAAAACGTGTATTTCCTGATGTCTCTGCCGAGCGCAGTGCCCCGAAGCAGGTCGGGGTGGAACAGGATGCCCAGCACGTTCATCTGGATGCGGTCGGTGGTGATTGTCGTTTCGGCGTTCTGTCCGGGAGCGAAGCACACGATGGTCCCCTCCTGGTAGTCGTAGTTCTGCCGTCCATAGCGGATGTCGCAGGCTTTTTCGAGCTTCAGGTAGAGGGCATAGACACCGTAGTGCCAGTGCGTATACTCCATACGCCGTGTGGCCTTGTTAAGGTCGACCACGCTGATCAGCGGGTGGAGCGTTTCGAGACCGTACACCTTGTTATATTGGTCTACGCTGTCAAGGTTGAGTATGTGATTTTCCATGTATACTTATGTTTTAAAAGTCTGACCTATCATGTTACAAAAATAAGGCATAATTACGTATCTGCCGCAACCATTATTACGGATTGTTTTACCTTGGTTACTTATTTGCTGATGTTTTTCCTTCCGCCGCTGCCACCGGGGCGAAATATTCAGTAATAGAGGTAAAATAATCAGTAATCTGTCTACTTGTTGCCATTAGGGAAATGATTAATTTTGTAACATCCGAAAAAATAACGACGACCTTAAATTATAGAGACTATGTTAGGAAATTTCAGTTATTCCAATCCCACGAAGCTCTATTTCGGGGATGAAGCCCAGAAACATTTAGTAGAAGAGTTAAAGAATTACGGTCCGAAAGTGCTGCTGACCTACGGTGGCGGCTCCATCAAGGCTAACGGTATCTATGACGAAGTGATGTCGGCTCTGAGTGCTGCCGGCAAGGAGGTGACGGAGCTGCCCGGAGTCATGCCCAACCCTACGACTGACAAGCTCTATGAGGGTGCAACGCTGGCGCGTGAACACGACGTGGACCTGATACTGGCAGTCGGCGGCGGTTCGACCATCGATTATGCCAAGGCAGTGAGCGTCGCTGCATGGTATGACGGCGACCCTTGGGAAAAATACTATCTCCGTCAGGAAGACCCCGACAGCGACCTGCGCATCATCCCTGTGGGTGCTGTGCTTACCATGGTGGGCACCGGCTCTGAGATGAACGGGGGCTCGGTCATTACCAACCATGCTACGAAGCTGAAAATCGGCAAGGTGTTCGGTGAAAATGTTATGCCGAAGTTTGCCATACTCAATCCGCGCTACACATTCTCAGTGCCGCAGCGTCAGATGGTGGCAGGTTTCTACGACATCATGTGCCATATCTTAGAACAATACCTGTCAGGGGATGATGACAACACTTCAGACTATATGGCTGAGGGGTTGATGCGTTCGCTTATCCACAGCAGCCGCATAGCGGTGAAGAATCCGCATGACTACGAGGCTCGTTCCAACATAATGTGGACTTCGACATGGGCACTCAACACGCTCATCGGCAAAGGCAAGAGCCAGGACTGGATGGTACACATGATAGGCCAGGCCATCGGGGCGTATACCGATGCGACTCACGGCATGACCTTGTCAGGGGTATCCATAGCTTATTACCGCCATATCATGTCTTACGGGCTGCACAAATTTGCCCGCTTCGCCACTGCGGTATGGGGCGTTCCTGCTGCCGGCAAGACTGACGAACAGCTCGCAGCCGAGGGCTTGGACGCGCTGTCGGCTTGGATGAAGGAAATCGGCGTTGCTACGGAAATATCTTCGCTCGGAGTGACCGAAGATATGCTGGAAGGCATTGCCGATGCGACATTGATCATGAAAGGCGGCTATAAGGTGCTGTCGCGTGACGAAATCATAGCTGTCCTGCGCGAGAGCATGTGACGGCAGGCACACAAGCGGCATGTGCTGATTTGTTGACTAACGGTTTCTTAGCCGGTATTACGAACAGGAACCTCCGTCATGAGATGGGGGTTCTGTTCGTTTGTGTTGTATTGTTGGGACAAATGTTGGTGCATGAATCAGTAAATTTGGTAATAATGACAGTAATTCAGATACTGTATTATTTGCTATTTCAATCTAATTTTGTAATATTAAAACCAAAATGAATATCGCAAATGAAACTTATCAAAGATGCTGAGTTTGGAGGGGAAAGACCCTTGTTCGAGTCGCACGATCTCCGACTGGAAAACGTTGTCATCCGTGCCGGCGAATCGGCCATCAAAGAGTGCAGCAACATCGAGGCTGTCAACTGCCGGTTTGAGGGTAACTATCCCTTTTGGCATGTACACGGCTTCACGATTGACCGCTGTTTCTTCGATGTGGGCGGACGCTCGGCACTGTGGTACTCCGACAACTTGAAGATGACCGATACACGAATCGATGCGCCCAAAATGTTCCGCGAGATGCACGACATCGAGATAGAAAACGTGGAGATGAACGATGCCGACGAGGTGTTCTGGCGGTGCAAAGGCATCCGTGCCAAAAATCTCAAGCTGCATGGAGGGACTTATCCGTTCATGTTCAGTCACGATATCTATATAGACGGATTGGAAAGTGACAGCAAGTATGTGTTCCAGTATGTCAAGAATGTGGAGATTCATAACGCTAAGATTACCACCAAAGATGCCTTCTGGGAAGTGGAGAACGTGACTATCTACGACTCGGTACTCAACGGCGAGTATCTCGGCTGGCATTCGCGCAACCTGCGGCTCGTCAACTGCCATATAACCGGCGAGCAGCCGCTATGCTATGCGCACGACCTCGTGCTGGAAAACTGCACGTTCGGGCCAGACTGCGACCGCGCTTTCGAATACAGCTCGGTGCAGGCCACAATAAAAGGCGCGATAGGCGGAGTGAAAAACCCACGTACCGGCTGCATCACCGCCGAAAGCTACGGCGAGATTATTATCGACGGAAACATCAAGGCTCCGGGTGACTGCGCACTGAAACTCTGGAGCGGAGAACCCATAGTCATGACCGATTAATGAACATTTAAATCAGTTAGATAACCGGATGGGGGCTGAAAAAAGGAAGTCCGATTACCTGTTGTCGCTTATTCGCGAAGGTAAGCGGCTGACGCTGGGGCAGCAGTTGCGCTTGACTGTATACCTCAGCGTTCCTGCCATCATGGCGCAGGTGTCATCGATAGCCATGCAGTACATCGATGCATCGATGGTGGGCAGCTTGGGTGCGAACGCCGCCGCCTCCATCGGGTTGGTGTCGACTACTACATGGCTGTTCTGGGGTTTGTGTGCGGCGGCAGCAACGGGATTTTCCGTGCAGGTGGCCCACCGCATCGGTGCCGGAGACTTTGCAGGGGCGCGGAAAGTGCTGCGCCAGTCGATTACAGCCACGCTGGCTTTCGGGTTTCTGCTGGCTGCGGCAGGCGTTGCTATCAGCGGAGCGTTGCCCGGCTGGTTGGGCGGCGACGAGGCTATACGCAGCGATGCCTCACTCTATTTCAGGATATTCTCGCTTTTCCTGCCGGCGTTGCAGCTTAATTTCCTTGCTGGCGGCATGTTGCGTTGCAGCGGGAATATGCGCGTGCCCAGCATATTGAACGTGATGATGTGTGTGCTGGATGTGGTGTTTAATTTCTTTTTGATATTCCACACCCGGCAGGTGCATCTGTCAGGCATGGAATTGACCATTCCGGGCGCAGGTTTAGGAGTGGAGGGCGCGGCATTGGGTACGGTGCTTGCCGAACTTGTCACCGCCGGAGGGATGATGTGGTATCTTTGCCGCCGCTCGCCTATGCTGAAACTTTCGGGCGAACGTGGCCGTTTCCTGCCTCGGAGGAATACGCTTCGCAAGGCTGTCCGCATCTCCCTGCCGATGGGATTCGAGCATATAGCCATATGCGGGGCGCAGATTATGACGACTGTCATAGTAGCTCCGCTCGGTATAGTCGCCATTGCCGCCAACTCGTTCGCTATCATTGCCGAAAGCCTCTGCTACATGCCCGGTTACGGCATCTCGGAAGCTGCCACGACGTTGGTAGGGCAGAGCATCGGAGCTGTCCGTACACGGCTGCTCAAACGGTTTGCCAACATCACGGTCTTGTCGGGAATGGTTATCATGGGGGTTATGGGTGCATTGATGTATGCAGCGGCTCCGCAAATTATAGGAGTGATGACCCCTGTGGAGGAAATCCGCACGTTAGGGACAGAAATACTGCGTATCGAAGCTTTTGCCGAGCCGATGTTTGCGGCCTCGATAGTCGCCTATGGAGTGTTTGTGGGCGTAGGAAAGACGTTCGTGCCGAGCCTGATGAATTTCGGCAGCATCTGGGGCGTGAGGTTGACGCTGGCGGCATTGCTTGCTCCTGCGATGGGTCTGCGCGGCGTGTGGCTCGCCATGTGCATCGAACTCTGTTTCCGTGGTGCGATTTTCCTCGTCAGACTGTGGCGTGGCCGCTGGATTTCTAAACTATAAACAAAAATAAGGTTATGCAATACGATTTTGATACGATTATCCCTCGGCGTGGGACGAACTCTTATAAATGGGACACTCCCGAAGAGGAGGGTGTGCTGCCCATGTGGGTGGCTGATATGGATTTCCGTACAGCACCCGCCATTGTCGATGCTTTAAGCCGCCGTGTCGAGCACGGCATTTTCGGCTATACGAAAGTGCCTGATGCCTATTACGATGCGGTGGTACGCTGGTTCGGCAGCCGACACCACTGGCAGATAGACCCCCGGTGGATGATTTATACGAGCGGTGTCGTGCCGGCTCTGTCAGCCATCATAAAAGCTTTGACCGAGCCTGGCGATAAAGTAATAGTCCAGACACCGGCATACAACTGCTTCTTCTCGTCGATACGCAATGACGGATGCGAGCTGTCAGCCAATAACCTCGTTTATCGTGGCGGCCGTTACACCATAGACTTCGACGACCTCGAAGCGAAAGCCGCCGACCAGCGGGCGAAACTTCTGTTGCTGTGCAATCCCCACAATCCTGTAGGCAGGGTCTGGACGCAGGAGGAACTGCTGCGCATCGGCGAGATATGCCTGCGCCACGGGGTTATGGTGGTGGCCGACGAGATTCACTGCGAGCTGACATATGAAGGGCATGACTACACGCCGTTTGCTTCGCTGTCAGATGAATTTCTGCAACACTCCGTGACATGCATATCGCTGAGTAAGGCGTTTAACCTTGCCGGGCTGCAAATCGCCAACATAGTCGCTGCCGATGATGCGGTGCGCCGCCGTATCGACCGTGCTATCAATATCAACGAAGTGTGCGATGTCAATCCGTTTGGCGTAATCGCTACAATCGCCGCTTACGGCGAGGGCGGTGCGTGGCTTGATGCATTGCGTAAATATCTGTGGGAAAATTACGAATACCTCCGCCGCTTTTTCGCCGAAAGGCTACCGCAATATCCAGTGCTGCCGCTCGAAGGGACTTATTTGGTGTGGATTGACTGCCGTGCTTCCGGACTCGACTCGGATGCTGTAACGGAGCGTCTGCAAGAGCAGCAGCGGCTGATGGTCAATCCGGGTACGATGTACGGTCCGGGTGGAGAGGGGTTCATCAGGCTGAATATCGCCTGCCCACGCACGCAGCTTGCCGACGGACTGGAGCGGATGGCGCGGGTGCTGTCGTGAAGTGTAGGCAAAATCCCCGTTTTGCCGTCTGCCGATGCAGGTATTTTGTCGTGAATTTTATAATCCGTATATTCGCGTGGTTCACTATCAAGCAAATGCAACGGATTGTCAGGTTTACAGCCTGTATATTGGCAGCTTTGTCCGTATTCTCCGTGGCGCAAGCGCGGGAGACGGTGGTGGTAGACTCGCTGACGGGCCTGCCTCTGCCTAATGCGTCGGTGTTTAACCACAAAGGGGTGGCGATAGGCGTGTGCAAGTCCAATGGCCGGTTGCCACGTATCTCATGGTCGGATTATTCTGTCACTATCAGATATATCGGTTATAATGAGGCGGTGGTCGATGATGCCGACACCGACAGCGTTAAGATGGTGGAAAATGCCATGTCGCTGCCGGAGGTGGTCATCGAATCGCGCTCCCACAAACTGCTGCATATGCTGGCGTATGTGAGGGAATACTCGACGTTGACGACATACAGTGACACTATTTTTCTGTTCCGGGAGAAGATGGTGGATTATATGCTGTCGCCCGACCGTAAAGGACCGGTAAGGGGGTGGCGCAATCCGCGCATACTACAATCGAAATCCTATTACCGCTTCACCGACAGCAACGGCCTCGACAGTGTGAGCGACCGCTGCGACCATAGGTTTTCATGGACCGACTGGGTAGGTGTGGTGCCGAGGACAAAGATGCCTGACCGGCTGTGGCGCTCGGAGAACGGCATGGATACCGTGCGCGGCAAATACAGCCCGACAGAAGTTTGGATGAAGCGTGGCGAGAGGGTCACGGTTGATGTCAATGTGCTTGCCGATACTACGAGCCGGAAGTGGGTGCCGGATCTGTCGCTGTTTTTTAAGGATGATGTAGACTTCGAGCAATTCCGGGTGCGTTTCGGGTTCGACAACATAGATGGCGACGAAGTTGCCCCGATGGATTTGACTGGCTATTCGTTCAATATAGAGTCGAACGGCAGGGGACACGGCCTGTTCAGGTTCAACCGCCATGACGAGCAGTTTTTCGTCAATACATACGGGGAGGTGTATATCGTCGACAAAGAATATATAACTGCGAAAGAGGCCAAGAAATGGGAGAAGCTGCAGACAGATGTCGGTGAAATCGCCATGTATGAGCCTTCGGAGGCTCCTGACTTGCAGCCTCCGATATTGGCATTGGTGGATCGGGTCAACAAACTGGACCATGACCGGGTGAGGCTCGATTTCGTGCCGGACCAGCGTTTGGTGGGGCGAAAGGTTGTCAAGCAGAATCTTGGGCAGAGGATTCTTTCGCTTTTGAAAACTGCGACCGGCATCTCTTCTATCCGTGCGCGTAAGAGCTGGAAACGGCAGTGGAAGGATTTCACTCAAGAACGTATGGAGCGCAATGCCGGCCGGATGCACGAGCATAACGACACTATCGACACCGACAGCCGGCCTCCAAAATAGGTGGTAGCGGACAGGTATGGGGACTGTCCGCTACCACCTACATATGCAGCAGCCTGTGTGAGAAGATAAGCGAGAAGGGCATGGAACCTAAAAGCTCCATGCCCCTTCTCTTTTTGACATTATGCACAAGAAATATCAGTCGTCAGCGGTGTCGACTTTGAGGTCGACGAGACGCTGGTTGACGCGGTCGATGAAGTTGAGGATGTTCTCGCGTTCGGGACTCGGCTCGATGTCGTTTTTGATACGTCGCACGGCATTGAAGATGGATGTGCCGCTCTGGTAGACGTGGCGGTATGCCTTGGCGATGTCGTCGATCTTCTCCATGGTGAAGCCGTGGCGAGTCATCACCACCGCGTTCACACCGTCGTATTCGGCAGGGTTGTGCGCGAAAACAGAGTAGGGGGGCACGTTGTTGCCGATGCGGCAGCCGCCTTTGATGAGTACCCAGTCACCGATTTTGCAACGTTCGTGAAGCATGGTGTTGGATGACATGATGGTACACTCGCCGACTTCGGCATCGCCGGCTATTGTGACACCGTTGCCGAGGACGGTCTTGCCCTTGATGAGGGAGTCGTGGCCTATGTGGCTTTCGGCAAGCACGTACACTTCGTCGCCGATGGTGGTGGCTTGTCCTTCGCGGATGCTGCGGTTGATGATTACGTTTTCACGTATCACGCAGTTGTTGCCTATCACGCAGAGACCCCTCTCGCCTTGCCAACGGAAGTCCTGGGGGTCGGCTCCTACCACGGCATTCTGGTATACTTTGGTGTTATTGCCTATGCGGGTGTCGTGGATGATGGAAGCGTATGGCATTATTTCGCATCCGTCACCAATCTCCACGTCGGCATCGATATATGCGAAGGCGTGTATTGTCACGTCTTTGCCTATCTTTGCCGAAGGGTCTATATGGGCCAGCTGGCTTATTCCTTTTCCCATGGTGGTAATTGTATTAGTTATAGATTAAGGATTGCTGGATTAACGGCCTCCGCCAAGGTTCTGATAGAGGTTGATCAGGGCGCGTTCGCGTGTGAGGCGGCAGGTGATTTCGCCTATCTGCGATGAGAGCAGGGACTGCTGTGCGGTAAGCACTTCGAGGTAGGTCGATGTGCCGTATTGCAGGAGTTCCTTGTTGTAGTCGACCGACTTGGAGTAGTTGTCGGTCTGGTCGGCGAGGTATGCCTGCTTTTCGGTGGCTTTCTGATAGGTCATCATGGCATCCGAAACCTCGGCTGCGGCCGACATGAGGGTGTACTCGAAGTTGTTGAGAGCCTGCTGCTGCTGAGCCTTGGCTATCTTGAGGTTGGCGATGTTCTGACCGCGTGAGAAGAGGGGTGCGGCCAGCTGCCCTGCCAGATTGAGAAGCCATCCGCCGGGATTGGTCACAAGCGAGCCGAAGCTGTTGGTGAATGCTCCTGTGCCGGTGATGTTGAGCGACGGATAGAAAGCCGAGCGAGCAGAGTTTGTCGCATAATAAGCTGTTGCCAATGCGTATTCGGAAGCTTTCACGTCGGGACGCGATGCCAGTTCGACCATCGGGATGGATTCGCGCACGATATTGGGCATCAATGCAGTGTGCTGTGACGGGATGTCCCATTTCTGCGGCATGGTGTTGAGCAGCAGCGACAGTGAGTTGTAGGCGCTGCGCAGGTTGACCTCGATGTCGGTGATAGACGCGAGAATAGAATAATACTGGGCGGTCGACTGTACTACGGCTGCTTCGTTGACACGTCCGGCGAGCTTAAGATCCTTCATGGTCTCGACAGTTTCTGACCAGAGGGTAGCGGTGTTGCGTGAGAGTTCGAGCTGGCTTTCGAGCGACGAGATGGTGTAGTACATGGCTGCGACAGATGCTATGATCTGGCTGCGCACGGCCTGTTGGTACGACTCGCTCTGGAGCAGAGCCATCTTGGCTCCGCGCTTGGAGTTGAGCAGCTTGGCGAATATATCCACTTCCCAGTTGACCGAGAGGGGTATGCTGTAGGTCCAGTCGGAGCCTACCATGTCGCTGCCGTGGAGCTTGGTCCATGATTTGCCGCCATTGGGCGAGAGAGCCACCGAGGGGAAGTATGCCAGTTTAGCTCCCTGCAGACGGGCCTGGGCAGCGTCGACATTGAGTTTGGCGTTCTGGAGGTCGGTGTTGTTGTCAAGCGCCTGCTGTATAAGACCAGCCAGGACAGGGTCGGTAAACACCTGCTGCCACTGCAGGTTGCCGTAGGCTTCGGGGTTACGTGTCACCGAGTCAGCTTTGACATATTCGGCGGTGAGCTGGCTGTCGGTGGGCATCTCGAATTTCTTGTAGATGTTGCAGCCGGTCATGGCTGAGATGCCTACCGTCGCTGCGACTATCCACGATATATGCTTGATATTCATTGAGCGTATATGGAAGTTATCAGTAATAGGAAATAGGAGGAGAGAGGAGAACGAGTTTATAGGTGCGTTTATCGGGAATACTGCTCGATTTCGCTTTCGAGACCCTCGTTGGATGTGTCTTTCCACTTGATGGGAGAAATCTTCTCCTGGATGAGCTGGAATGTCACGAAGAGGGCAGGAACGATGAAAATCTGGAGTATCATACCAATCAACATACCTCCGATAGAGCCGACACCGAGAGCGCGGTTACCGTTGGCACCTACACCGTGGGCGAACATCAAGGGCAACAGACCGATGATAAGAGCCAGAGAGGTCATCAGAATCGGTCGGAGACGGGCGACGGCACCGTCAATGGCCGCATTGAGCACCGACATGCCTGTGCGTCGACGGTCGAGGGCGAACTCCACAATAAGGATGGCGTTCTTGGCAAGAAGGCCGATGAGCATGATGAGTGCAATCTGGAGGTAGATGTTGTTGTTGACTCCGAATATCTGGGCGAATATGAACGAACCCATCAGACCGAACGGTATGGAGAAGATAACCGCCAGAGGCAGGATGTAGCTCTCATACTGGGCCGATAGAAGCAGGTAGACAAACAGGAGGCAGAGACCGAAGATGATGGCAGTGGAGCTACCGCTCGAGCTGCTGCCCTCCTCACGGGTCATACCTGCGTATTCGTAACCATAACCGGCGGGCAGGGTCTGGGCAGCCACGCGGCTGATGGCTTCAAGTGCCTGGCCGGACGAGTAACCCTGAGCAGGACTACCTGTCACCGATATGGATGAGAACATGTTGAAGCGGTTCATCAAGTCGGGCGCGAATACACGTTCGAGTGTCACGAAGTTGCTGATGCTTGCCATGGTACCCTGGGAGTTGCGGACTTTGATGGCCGAGAGTGTTTCGGGCGATATACGGCTTTCGGCACCCGCTTGCATCATGACACGGTAAATCTTGCCGAATCGGTTGAAGTTTGACACATACAGACCACCGTAGTATCCCTGCAGCGTGCTGAGGATTGTCTGGGGGCTGATGCCGGCCTGCTTGGCCTTGGCTGCATCGATGTCCACGAGGTACTGGGGGAAGGTGGGATTGAAGGTGGTGTATGCCACTTGGATCTCAGGCTGCTGGTTGAGCTGGGCGAGGAAGCCTTGTACGATGCCGAAGAACTGGTTGATGTCGCCGCCGGTCTTGTCCTGCATCTTGATTTCGAAACCGTTGGTCATGGAGTAACCCGAAATCATAGGAGGAGCGAAGGCTACGACACGTCCGTCTTTGACAAACTGGCCGGTGACACCGTAAATCTTCATAAGGATCGCATCGGCTGACTGGTCGGCGGCAGTACGCTCTTCCCAGTTTTTGAGTTTGACGATAAATGTACCGTAAGTGGCGCCCTGGCCAGCGAGGAAGCTGTAGCCGCATATCTTCTGGCGGTACTGGACGCCGGGAATCTGGGCGATAGCAGCGTCGACTTGGTTAAGGGTCTCCTCGGTGCGCTCCTGAGAGGTGCCCGGGGGCATGTCGACCATAACGAAGAGTACGCCGGTATCCTCGTTGGGCACAAGTGCGCTCGGGGTGATGCCCATGAGCCATACGAGGACGGCGATGGCTCCAAGTACTGTGCCGAAGCTTGAAATCTTATGGCGAGCGAAGAAGTGGACGATGCGTTTGTAGCCACCGATCAGTGAGCTATATCCCTTTTCGAACGCTTCGTGGAAACGCTTTGTGAATAGGCCTGCAACAGTCAGTACGGCTACGATGATGGCGATGATGAGTTTGACGATGCTCGTGGTGCTGAACCATCCGTCGACCATGCAGAAGATTGTAAACACAAGGAGAGCTACAACAATGAGCGGATGGAGAGAGAATGACTTCTTGTATTTACCCACGACAGCACCTGTGGCTGCTTTGTAAGCCTCGGTCACACGCTCTTTCATCGGCTGGTCGGGATTGTGCGGTTTGAGGAACAGTGCGCAGAGTGCCGGCGAGAGGGTAAGGGCGTTAAGAGCCGAGAAACCGATGGCTATGGCCATGGTCAGACCAAACTGCTGGTAGAAGATACCTGCAGTGCCCGGCATAAACGACACCGGGATGAACACGAGCATCATGACCAGTGTGATAGAGACGATAGCTCCGCCGATTTCGTTCATAGCATCGATGGCAGCCCTTCGCGAACTCTTGTATCCGACATCGAGTTTGGCGTGGACCGCCTCGACGACCACAATCGCGTCGTCGACCACAATCGCAATCGCCAAGACTAACGCCGAGAGGGTGATGAGGTTGACAGAGAAGCCGATGAGGTTCATCACGAAGAATGTACCCACAAGGGCTACCGGGATAGCGATGGCAGGGATGATGGTCGAGCGGAAGTCGCTGAGGAAGATGTAGGTCACGAGGAACACGAGCACGAACGCCTCTAAGAGGGTTTTGATAACCTCGTGGATCGATGCATAGAGGAAGTCGTTGTTGTTAAGAGGTACGGCTACCTGCAGACCTGCGGGCAGCTCGGCTTTGAGCTTGTCTACATAGCCGAGACAGTCGTTGATGATGGTGGTCGCGTTGGAGCCGGGGGTCTGGAACACGATACACATCGTTGCCGGATAGCCGTTGAGTGTATTGGAGAATCCGTATGTCACGCGGCCGAGTTCGACATCGGCGACATCCTGCAGATAGAGGGTCTCGCCGTTGGGGAGGGCGCGTACCACGATTTTGTCAAATTCTTCGGGTGTGGTCAGACGGCCCTTGTAACGCATGGTGTACTGGAAGCTCTGGTTGCCCTGCTCGCCGAATGCGCCAGGAGCGGCTTCAAGGTTCTGCTCGGCAAGTGCGGCAGCCACGTCGTCGGGCATGAGATTGTATTGTGCGAGCACTTCAGGCTTGAGCCAGATACGCATCGAATAGTCGGCACCGAAGCTCATCACGTCGCCCACACCGTTGACACGCTGCAGCTCCGGGATCATGTTGATTTTGGCGTAGTTGTCGAGGAACTCGCTGTCGTAGTTGCCCGATGTGTCATAAAGGGCTATGCCGACGAGCATCGATGACTGGCGTTTCTGGGTGAGTACGCCGACCTGAAGTACTTCGGAGGGGAGAAGGTTCTGTGCTTTGGCGACACGGTTTTGCACGTCCACAGCAGCCATGTCGGGGTCGAAGCCCTGGCGGAAGTAGACGTTGATGGTTGCGCTGCCGGTGTTGGTGGCTGTCGACTCCATGTATGTCATGCCTTCAGCACCGTTGATAGACTCCTCGAGAGGAGCAATCACGGAGTTGAGCACCGCCTGGGCGTTAGCACCTGTATAGGTTGTGGTGACCGAGATGGTCGGGGGGGCGATGTCAGGATACTGGGTCACGGGTAGAGACACGAGACCGATTATACCTAACAGCACTATGAATATTGATATAACCGTCGATAGAACCGGGCGGTTAATAAAGGTATCAAGTTTCATTTGTGGATGATAGACTTACGAAAAGAAAAGTTTGTGTTGGATTAGAGCCGTGCAGGCTCTCGGGTTATTTGCCGGCAGATTGCTGCTGGGCTGCTTGCTGGGCCATCGCTGCGGCCTTAGCTGCTGCGTCGACAGGCTTGATCTCCACACCGTCACGCACTGATATGCCTACACCTTCGACAGCGATGCGGTCGCCGGCCTTCAGTCCGGATGTAACCACGAAGTTGCTTCCGTCGTTGAGGGGCGATACGGTGATAGGCGTAGCCACTACTTTGTTGGAATCATTGACCACGTAGGCGAAACGGCGGTCCTGAAGCTCGTTAGTGGCTTTCTGGGGGATTACGATGACATCGGTGAAGGTGCGGGGTATGATGACACGGCCTGTAGAACCGCTGCGGAGCATACCGCTTGGGTTGGGGAAGAGGGCGCGCACGCTTGCCGCTCCTGTGCTGCTGTCGATGACTCCTGAAATCGTGGAGACTTTACCTTTGGCGCTATAGGTGGAACCGTCGGCGAGTTCAAGCCCGACTTCGGGCATCTGCGCGATGGCGGTATTGATGTTGCGCGAGCCGTTGTCGGCCATGGCGAGTATGTCCTTCTCTGTGAGGGAGAAGTAAGCATATACCTCGCTGTTGTCGCTGATGGTGGTGAGCGGTGTCTGGCTTGAGGGTGACGCGAGCGAGCCTTCGCGGTCAGGTATGGAGCCTACGACACCGTTGCTCGGAGCTGTGACCACTGTATAAGCCAGATTCTTACGGGCGGTCACGAGGGCTGCATTGGCTTGAGCCAGAGCTGCCTTGGCATTCTGGAGGTCGTTGTCGGCAAGCTGCCATTCGTATTCGCTGATGATGTTCTTGTCGTAGAGACGGCGTTTGTTGTCGGCGGTGAGCTGCGCTGTGCTTACAGCTGTCTTGGCAGATGCGACTGCGGCCTCGGCCTGGTCGACTGCGGCCTGGAACTGTACTTGGTCAAGTGTGAAAAGCACCTGTCCTTTGCGGACCTGCTGCCCTTCGTCAACGTGGACTTTGGTTATAAAGCCTGTCACCTGCGGACGGATTTCGATGTCTGTTTTACCACGGAGTGTGGCCGGGTATGACTGCTGCAGGGTAGTGTTGGTGTCACCAACTGTCATAACGGCAATCTCGGGAGCACCTGCCTGCTGCTGTTGCTGTCCGCCACAAGAGGAGAGGAGTGACCCTGTGATGACTGCGGAGAGTGCGTACAGGGCTGCTGATTTCAACGTGATAGCTTTCATCTGCTAATTGCTAATTAGGAAATAATGTAAATTGTAAAATAGGTTTTGTTGTTAATTCTCGCATGTATGTCAATCAGTGTGCAAAGATACGAAATCTTTGTCTCTCGCATCTTTTTTACGACCGCCGGTGTGCTAAACTATGCTAAAATAGGATAAAATATACGCAGAAATGTGACATTTTGACCAGCCGTGCTTCTGTAGCCCATTGTGGCGTATTATTGCAAGATGAAGCACAGGATATGTGTATGATACGGAAAATATTCGTAAATTTGCGCCCGTTATTGCTGGGTGGGTGCAGGCTTGGACATCCGCCCGTGAGGTTTCCGATTCGATTCATACAACTCCTGAATTTCGGCACTTTTATGTCGCGCAGAGTGCTTTATACAGTATCGATGCTTTACCTGTGGCTACCCACGGCGATATTTCTCGTGGGGTGGGCATATTGGTGGGTGGCATTGCTGCCTGTGCTGCTCGGGCTGTGGGCATGTATATGGCCGTTCAGGCATGTCGGCGGCAGAGTGGAATTTGCCTCGCTGTGGCGAGAGGTGCTTATCGCGGCTCTGGTCATGCTGTGGGTGGTAAGTGCGGGCATCGGAGGGTATATGTGGCAGGATCCGCCGGACCATATCTTCCGCAATGCGGTGTTCAAGGACCTGGTCTACAACCCTTGGCCTGTGATAACAGGCGGTCAGATGCTCGATTATTATTTCGGCTTCTGGTTGCCGTCGGCGGTAGTGGCTAAGTTGTCGCACAGCTTGGAATTGGGATATCTGTGCCAGGCGTTGTATGCGGCAGGCGGCATATGGCTCGGGTTGCGTATGATGTATGAGTATGCCGGGCGTGTCACGTTCAGGACTTTGTGGGTATTATTCCTGTTTGGCGGATTTGATGCCATGGGTGTGGCCATATACAGTAATTTTTTCCCGGATATGCGTTTCGAATTCTGGCGCAATATGTGGGGCTATTCGCCGGCTGGCTTTACGTCGCCTAATATAGCTCTGATGGGGTTTGTGTTCCATTCGTATATACCATCTTTCCTCGCCACAATGATGATATTGACGCGCCCGGCTAAAGGGTATGCTCCGGCGGTGCTTGCTCTGATGTCTATCAGTTCTCCCATTGCAGCGTTTTCCATGCTTCCTATAACTGTATGGATGCTGATACAGGAGATGTCGGAGTGTAGTGGCATTGCGGCGAAACTGCGGATTTTGTTTTCCCCCATTAATGTATCATCGGTAATAATAATAATACCCGTGGCGGCATACTTGTCCATCAACAATGCAGGAGGGCATGTAGGGTGGTATCCGGCCGGCGAGGGCCCTGAGGTGTTGCAACGGATAAAAATGATAGTGCACATTCTCATCATAATAATTCTGCAGATGGTGGTGTGGCTTCCGGTTTTGTGGTCTCAAATAAAGCGTATGCCTCAGTTTTGGCTCTTGTTCGTGCCGAGTTGCGTGGCTTTTTTCATCCAGGTCGGTTATTCTGCTGATTTCGGGTCGAGAATGCAACTGGCAGTGCAGACATTCCTCACTCTGCAGGTGGCAGTGTTTGTCGGGTCGTGGAGTTTGCGGCCGGTAAGGGTGCGCAGGGCATTTGCTGTGGTGTCGTTACTTTGCTTCGTGTCGACAGGGTGGGAGATAGGCCGCAGGGTGCATCACGGGTTGACGGTCCCGAGGAACGAATGGCGGGTGATGCAGCTTCCAAACGTGTTTGTCGAAAACAGGTGTACTGCGAATTTCACAGCGGATGCTTCACGATGGCACCTCGGTCCTAACGATGTGTCGTCGCCTCGTTTGGACGATTTTTTCCGCCGCCATCCTGAGTGCCGTCTTTATAGCCGCGACTACTACTGGGAGCCGTTGGAAGAAGATAACAAAAAGATATTAAACATATATGAATGAGATTCAATCATCCTCGCCGCTTGGCGATGTCATGGACTTCTGCAGCAAGTATGCGGCATACATGTTTGGCTGCGGGGTGCATACTTCGAGAGTGGTGAGGTGTACAGAAAGGATTGCGTGCTCGCAACACGTGGAGGTGGATATATCGTACACATTGCAGCATTTTGTCATGACGATGCGCGACCCGTCGGACGGTTCGGCGATGACACGTGTATGTACCGCCGAGAAGCTTCCTATAAGTTTTCTCCGCAATTCCGACCTCAGTGCACTGTCGTGGCAGGCTGTCGATGACAAGTTGGGTCTTGACGAACTGTGGACGCGGTTCAACCGTCTGACAGCCAAGCCGCGCATCAACCAGCATGTCGTGTTGGCTCTCGTGGGCGTGGCCAATGCATGTTTCTGCCGCTTGTTCGGCGGCGATGCCACGGCGATGCTTGTGGTTTTTGTCGCCACGCTGATAGGTTTCGGGCTGCGTCAGCAGATGCAGAAGCGCGGGGTCAACCATTATATAGTGTTTGTCGTGTCGGCCTATGTCGCCTCGATGTGTGCGTCTGTGTCGCTGCTGCTTGACTGCACGGCGGAGATTGCCATAGCTACCAGTCCGCTGTTCCTGATACCCGGGGTACCGCTCATCAACAGTTGCGTTGATGTGCTTGACGGACATGTGCTGGTAGGTTTCAGCCGCTTGATCAGCACTATGCTGCTGATAATGTGCATAGCCATCGGCCTGTCGTTCACGTTGTTGTTAATCAAAGGTTCGTTGCTGTAATTTTTTCATGCCATGACTGACATACTTGTAGATATGCTGCTCGACGGACTGTTTGCTGCCGCAGCAGCCATAGGGTTCGGCGCCATCTCTGACCCTGGTGTGAAGACTTTCCCATACATAGCACTGCTTGCCGCAGTGGGTCACGCCCTGCGTTTTGCCCTGATTAATTACGCCGGTGTGGATATTGTGACCGGCAGTCTGGCGGCTTCCGTTTCGATGGGGATGCTTTCTATGCCTATGGGCCGTGCATGCCATACCCCCATGACATGTCTGCTGATTCCGGCTCTTCTCCCGATGATACCGGGTATGTACGCCTACAGGTCGGTATTCGCTCTCATAATGCTTGTGCAGAATATAGGCAGCGACATGCAGCTTCTCAATTATCTTGAGCAGTTTACCGTGAACTCAGCGGTCACTGTGATGGTTATAGGTGTATTGGCTGGCGGCTCTATTCTGCCCGTGCTGTTGTTTAAAAAACAGGCGTTTTCCATGACCCGTTACCGCCACAAATAGGCGGGCAGTATTGGTCAGGGCCTTCAATCATCAAAAACATAATCTGAACATGAATATAAAGAATATTTCCGACCGTGTAATATATTGCGGTGTCAATGACCGCACGACCGACCTGTTCGAGGGGCTTTGGGATCTGCCGGCGGGTGTCAGCTACAACAGCTACGTGGTGCGTGGCAGCGATGCTTCGGCCATTATCGACGCGAGCGATTCGGGACATGCCCCTGAATATCTGCATCATATAGAAGAAATCCTCGGAGGGTGCGCCCCGGACTATCTAGTAATCAACCATATGGAGCCAGACCACAGCGGTGTGCTTCCGATGCTGCTTAGCCGTTATCCTGCGCTTAAGCTTGTGTGCAATGCCAAGACGGTCGACATGCTCAAAGGCTTTTATGGCATAGAATCTAACGTGGTGGTGATGGCAGAGGGTGAAACCCTCAGTCTTGGAGACCGGACGCTGCAATTTATCATGACCCCGATGGTACACTGGCCTGAGACGATGTTTACCTACTTGCAGGAGGAGGGTATATTGTTTACCGGCGATGCGTTAGGCTGCTTCGGTGCGCTTAACGGTGCTGTCATTGACGACTACATGGCGGCAGACCATTATTTCCGTGAGGCATACCGCTATTACGGATGTATAGTGGCGAAATACGGCACGTTTGTCGAAAAGGCTTTCGCAAAGATAGCTCCGCTGACGGTCAACTATATCTGTACGACCCACGGCCCTGTATGGCACAGCCGTCGCGAAGAAATCTGTGGACAATACGCCCGGATGGCCCGATGGGAAGGAAATCCCGGCGTGGTGGTGGCATATGGCTCCATGTATGGCAATACGACTGCAATGGCCGAGGAAATCGCATCGCGGCTTGCTGAAAACGGGGTTAGGGATATAGTGATGTATGACTTGTCACGCACTCCGCTGAGTCATGTGTTGGGTGAGGTCATGAGACTTAAAGGACTCGTTATGGTCAGTCCCACCTATAACTCTGAGATATATCCCCCGGTGGCACATCTGGCCGATGCGCTTGTGGCGCGCGGAGTAAAAAACAGGGTCATAGGCATCGCCGGCTCGTATGCCTGGGGGTCGCAGTCGGTGCGTAAGCTCGTGGCCAAGTTCGAGGGCAAACCTGTGGAAGTGATAGCTCCGACGGCAGAAATGAAGCAGGCCATGATAGACTCGGCCAAAGATGCTATGGCAGAGATGGCATCTGTCATGGCGGCAAAGCTTTAGCAGCGATATATTAATTCTGACAGCTGCTTGATTTTGCCGATGCGTCAGACGAGGTGGATCATCAGCACTGATGACACCACCATGTAGATTATCATGCCTACGATGTCATTGGTTATGGATATGAATGGGCCGGTGGCGAGTGCTGGGTCGATTTTGAGCTTTTCGAGCGTAAGCGGGACGAATGTGCCGAATACCGAGGCGAACATCACCACGCAAAACAGTGCGATGCTGACCGACATGGTGGTCATGGTGATGGCATGGCCGTCACCAAGGCGGAAGAAGTTGTAAAGCAACACCAACAGGGATATGACGACTCCGTTGATCAGTCCCACGCCGAGCTCTTTTAATATCTGTCGTCCGGCATGTTTGATGTCAAGGGAGCCGTTGGCGAGACCCTGCACGACGATAGCCGATGACTGAGTGCCGACATTTCCGCCGGTGCCGCCGATCAAGGGGATGAACAGGGCCAGTGTGGGGTCGGCTACAAATCCTTCCTCCCAATGGCCGAGGATGATGGAATTGCCCAGACCGCCTATCATGCCTATCAGCAGCCATGGCAGACGCGCCTTGGTCTGCGCGATGAGTTTGTCGTTACCTTCCACGTCGCTTGACAGACCTGATGCCAGCTGGTAGTCACGCTCGCTTGATTCGCGGACTTCGTCCATCACGTCGTCTACGGTGATGCAACCTACCAGACGGCCTATTTCGTCGATTACCGGCATGGCCACAAGGTCGTATTTCTCGAAGTCGAGTGCTACCTCGTCGACCGGGGTGTCGGCTCTGACGGCTACAGGGTCGGTCTCCATGATATGCTTGATTTTTGACACCGATGGATGCGTGATGAGGGTCTTGAGCGGTAGCACGCCGCGCAGCTTGTTGTCGTTGTCGATGACATACACGTTATATACGTCGTCCATGTCCTCGGCCTGCATACGCAGCTGCTTGATACATTCGGGCATACTCCAGTTTTCGTTGACCACAAGCATCTCTCGGCCCATGAGGCCGCCGGCGGTGTCCTCGTCGTATTTCAGCAGGTCGATGATGTCGCCGGCCTGCTCCACGTCGTCCATGTGGGTGAGAATCTCCTCGCGGTCCTCCTCGTCGAGTTCCTGGATGATGTCCACAGCGTCGTCGGTGTCGAGGTTGTCGATGAGCTGCTTGGCGATTTCCTCCGCCGGCATATTGTGGAGCAGTTTGCGGCGGTCATCTTCGTCGAGTTCCATGAGCACATCGGCGGCAGTCTCCGGGTCAAGGAGGCGGTAGAGGTATTCGGCCTCCTCCAAGTCGAGATCCTGGTAGAGGTCGGCGATGTCGGCCGGGTGCAGTCCGTCGAGAAGCTGCCGGGCGGCGGCTTCGTCTTTGGTGGATATTATTGACCGGATATTTTCGAGATCTTCGGGGGAGTATTCTTTCATGTGACAGGAGCTTTGTTAAAGTGGTTTTAACTCCGGAAATGAGGTCGATGTGTGCCGGGGAGTGGAGAGAACTCCAGACTGTGCGTAATAGGCGTATAATCAGCTTTGCTGCAAGCGGGAGCCGGCAATCAGGTTTGTAAGCTCTACAAACTGCTCGACTGTCAGCTGCTCGGGACGCAATGAAAGCATCGGAGTGTCGGGCAGCGGTACTCCGGGAGGGAAGAGTCCGCGCAGGGAGTTGCGGAGGGTCTTGCGCCGCTGGCCGAATGAGGTTTTTACCACGGTCTTGAACAGTCGCACGTCGCATCCCGGGTCTGTTGTGCCGTTGCGTGTCAGCTTAATCACTCCGCTTTTGACCTTTGGCGGAGGGTTGAACACGTGCTCGTCGACGGTGAACAGATACTCCACATCGTACCACATCTGCAGCAGCACGCTCAATATGCCGCGTGCTTTGGTGCCAGCCGGGGCAGCAAGCCTCTCGGCCACCTCGCGCTGTAACATGCCTGAGCAACATGCCACCCTGTCGCGGTACTCAAGCACGTGGAAGAATATCTGGGATGAAATGTTGTAGGGGTAATTGCCTATGATGCATAACTGTCCGTCGCCCGGGACTGCTTCGTTGAGATCGAGTTTGAGGAAGTCGGCATCGATTATGCGGCCGGACAGTTCGGGATATTCTTCTTTAAGGTATTCGACGCTTTCGCCGTCAATCTCTACCACCCTGACATCGTGGCCGTTGGAAAGCAGAAACTGGGTGAGTACACCCATTCCAGGCCCGACTTCGATGACCGGCAATCCACGGTAATCGTCAAGTGTGGCGGCGATGCGCCGGGCTACGGACAGGTCGGTGAGGAAGTGCTGCCCCAAGGCTTTTTTAGGCTTGACGTTACGTGGCATGGTCGGTGTTTGTGGGTAATAGACGGGGCAAATTTAGCATTTTTTCATAAGGTCGGCAAGCGCGTTTTGCAGTTCGGCCTCGGTGGTGGTGAGTCTCGAGCGGCACTCTGACAGCAGTTCGGCAGCTCGGCGTGTGTATATGCTGAGCTGGTCTATGTCGCAGCTGTCGCTCTGCATGGTGCGCAGTATCTGTTCGAGCTGCGTGACGGCCTGATTGTATGTCAGCTCCTTGACGGGTTGGAATTTAGGTGTTTCCATATGATGATGTGTGTCGTCGGTTTTTAACGGTCTGTTACTGTGCTTGTTACTTCTCCTGATGCGAGGATGGTGGATATTGTGTCGCCGGGTTTGAGCATGGACGCAGCGGTGACGGCGTGTCCGTTGAGGCGCGTGATGGAGTAGCCCCGGTTGAGTGTCGCCTGTGGCGACAGGGCTTCAAGCAGCCGTGCGTGGGCATTGAGTTTGTCACGTAGGCTCGAAAGGCGAGTGGTGACGGCTGTCTCAAGTCGGGGGATGATCGTTTGCAGCCGCATACGTTCGGGACCCAGCCGCCGTTCGCCTGACTGGGCTATGGTCATGGCGGCAAGATTGAGCCGCTCGCGGCTGCGTTCGATGGCTCGCAGCGGAGCTGTGGGAAGTATGCCTTCGAGATATGCAAGCTGCTGCAGGCATCCTGATATGCGCTCGCTGACGGCTGAAGATATGGATGTAGCTGCAAGCTGCAAGCGTGTGAGAGCATCGGCTCCGCGTGAAATAAGCCACTCTGCGGCTGCTGTGGGGGTTTTCACGCGCATATTTGCCACATAGTCGAGCACTGTGATGTCGCGTTCGTGTCCGATGCCTATGATGACCGGCAAGGGAAACTGGGCGATGCTGGCGGCGAGGTCGTAATTCTCAAAAGCCTGGAGGTCGCTTGTGGCTCCGCCCCCTCGGATGATGACTACACCTTGGCGGGGATTTTCCTCGGCGAGGATGTCTTCGAGTGCGGCGATGATTGATGCCGGGGATTTTTCGCCTTGCATGATGGCAGGAAACAGCCTGACATCAAACCGCAGCAGGTGCTTGTTGTTGAACAGCTGGTTGATGAAGTCTCCGTAACCGGCTGCGCCCGGTGCTGATATTACGGCGATACGCTGGGGTACGTCGGGCCACTGGAGATTGCGGTTGTCCTCGAGGATGCCTTCGCTTTTGAGACGGTTGAGTATCTCCATGCGCCGCCGCAACAGGTCGCCCATGGTGTATTCGGGGTTGACAGCACTTATGACAAGCGACAGCCCGAACACGGGGTGGAACGTGGCTGAGGCTTTGACCATCAGTTTGATGCCTGAGGCGAACTGCTGCCCTGTTGCCGCGCTGAACGTGCCGGCGATGGTGGGGTAGAGGTTGGCCCATATTATGCCACGGGCTTTGGCTATCTGCCTCCCTGTGGCAGGGTCTTTCTGGAGCAGTTCGAGGTAGCAGTGTCCGCCGCGCACGGCTACGTCGCTCAGCTCAGCCGTCACCCACACATTCTGGGTGGCTTCGGTCGTGATAAGAGCACCGATGAGCCGGTTGAGCGACTCAAGGGTCAGTGCGTCCTCTATGTTGTGGCCTTTCAAATTCTTGATATGGTTTCAAAGATGCTGTTTAGAAGCTCCTTAGTCCTTAATTCTGGAGAATTTGCGTCCGTCCCAGCGGTATGAAATAGTTGGGAGCATGTAGTCTGTGACGAAGCTGTATATGTCGTCGGTCAGAAATTCCTTGGTGTTGTTGGTGAGTGTGAGGACATTGCTTGAAGGATCCCATGAGTAGCTGATGAGCAGAAACGGCACCATCGCTTCCACGTCGCCACGGTTTTTCTTCCCCTGTTCGCTCAGCCAGTCGGACAGCACCGGCTTTGTAAACAGCCGTGAGGTGGGTATCTCTTTCCAGTCGCGGCTGTAGAAAGAGATGTGGCTGTCAGGGGCGGGTGTCGCCACCGTGCTTATCAGTGCGATAATCGTGTCGCCGGCGGCCGCAGGCATGATGATTACATCGCAGCTTGATGCCTGGGTGAGCTCGATGCTCGCCACTTTGTCGGACAGCGAAGTGATGCGGCTTCGTCCGTCCAAGCGGTTGGGCGACGGAGTGGAGAGATTGCTGTTATAGTAATCAATCATGTCGAGCCGGGTGTTGGTGTCGAGCAGCGGAAACACACTCTGGGGGGCTGAGGCGAATGCCTTTGATGCTGTCAGCGATGCTCTGGCCGACGGGGCTATGAGGGCGACCGCAGCTGCGGCGGCAATCAGCAGTATGACGGATTTCATCATGATGTCAATGGGTAAGTAATGTGATTTGTATAATAGTGGTTGCTGTGTACGGGCAAAAGGTGCCGAAGAAACCGATTGCCGTCAAAGCAAAGTTAGTCATTACGGACGCATTGACCAAAAAATATCCTCGAAACTCCCTATAAAAACGGTGTGTTAAGTCAGTCCACAAAATTAGAGCGAATGATTTTGCGTGAATTTTGGCGATGATTCTGGACGAGAAGGAGTGAGCGTAGCGAGCTACGTGATTGACGACGAGTACGGAATCAGCCCAAAAGACCTCAAAAGCATCGAAAAATAGGACTGACTTGATGATATAAACTAATTTTGTTGACTAACTTAAGTCAAATGTTGAATCAAAACGGCTTTAAAAAATCATGTGCTACATCCAAACCGCTTCTTGACTTTTGAAGTTGGGAAAAATGCTGTAACTTTGTCGTAAGTAACTCACAAAAAAGTTATAAAGAACCTTTCACACATAAATCATATACAGGGCGATGCGGCAGCTTCGCGACTAAACTATGGAACACACATTTGATTTTGATGAGATTATAGACCAGTCAGGCTCGTGCGCTATGAAATATGAGCAGCTGGGGCAACTGTTCGGACGCTGTGACTTGCGTCCTCTGTGGATAGCGGATATGGATTTTGCCTGTCATCCGGCCATACAGGAAGCCATGATGAAGCGTTTCGCCCACCCGATATACGGTTACACAGCTACGCCTGATTCTTATTGGCAGTCTATCATCGACTGGCTCTGGAGCCGCCACGGAGTCAGGGTGAGCCGCGAAGAACTCATTTTTGCCCCGGGTGTGGTCAAGGCCTTGGCTTTTTGCGTCAATTTCTTCACCCGGCAGGGCGACCATATCATCATACAGGAACCAGTATACCACCCTTTCCGCATGGTCATAGAGGCTAATGGGCGTGTGGTGTCCAACAATAGACTCGTACACGTTTCGGACGGCGATTATGTGATAGATTATGATGACTTGGAGGAAAAAATGGCTGATCCTCAGACAAAGATGATGATATTGTGTAATCCGCATAATCCGGCCGGTGTGCAGTGGACTTCCGAGTCGTTGCAGCGGGTGGCGCGTATGGCAAAAAAGCATGGGGTGATTGTGGTGAGCGATGAAATCCATGGCGACCTGATGTTGTGGGGTCAGAAGCACCAGCCGTTTGTGGAGAGCTGCCCCGAAGCCGCCGAAGTGGGTATATGGTTAGGAGCTCCGTCCAAGACATTCAACATACCCGGCTTCGCGAGTTCGTGGATTATGATACGCAACGAGGCTCTGCGTATTCCGTTTTATTCATGGCTTGATGCCAACGAGTTTTCTGACCCGACATTCACTGCGGTGTTGGCGGCGGAGACAGCCTACAGGTATGGAGGAGAGTGGCTTGATGCCCTTATCCCTTATATTCAGGACAATATCATCGCTGTAGAGGAGTTCATGGCTTCGCGGTTGCCGCAGGTCAAGGTGCACCGTCCGCAGGCGAGCTTCCTTGTGTGGCTCGACATGAGGGAGCTGGGACTGACTCAACAGCAAGTGATGGATGCGTTGGTCAACAAGGCCCACCTCGCCCTCAACAACGGCACGATGTTCGGCGAAGACGGTGACGGGTTCGTGCGTCTCAATGTTGCCACGCCGCGCCGATGCCTCGTGGAGGCTCTTGAAGCCATGGCCGGTGCTTTCTCGTGAATTGTAAAAATTTTCGTAATCCACGACACAAGGCTCGCTGCCACCCTTCATTATAGGGACGCGCGAGTCGTGCGTCCTCACTCGCAAATCGCTCCGAGCCGGATTTCATGACTACACATGCATAGGGACTCACAGGCCGTGCGTCCCTGTGCAGAGGACGGCGTTGTCTGTATTTGTCGGAGGATTCCCTGCTGCCAACTACTATTGTCCGCTGGCTCGTTTAAATCGGGTCAATAGCTAAAACATCCTAAATCATCGTGGCTATAGCTGCGGTGTATGGAAATATTTGCTAATTTTGACGAGATGCAAGCCCCGAAACGGAGGCTCCTAACGCATCCTGCATACCACCGTAAGTAACTCGCAAAAATTAGCTTACATATAAATGAAGCATATTTTCATCATCATACTTGCCATGGCCGGCACGTTGTCGGCAGTGTCGCATAATATCCTGCCGCAGCTCAAACGCGAAACTCCCGACATGGAGCAGATACGCCGCGAAATCAATGACCGTTCGGGTCAATATTACTATCCGCGCCTGATGAAAGAGTATCTGCGCAACGACACTTTGATGAAAATCGACAAGTACCGCAGGCTGTATCTCGGCTACATGTTGCAGGAGGACTACGACCCATACCGTCCGTCGCCTGTGAAAAAGGATTTGTCGTCGTTGTACAACTCCAAGCAGCAGCTCACCCGCGAGCAGTGCGACACGGTGGTCAAATATGCCAAGCTTTCTCTTGACAATAATCCGTTTGATCTTCGCAGCATGGCATTGCTGATACAGGCATTGCGTGACAAAGGCGACATCAACGCCGCAAAGGTGTGGCAGTACAAGCTCAATTACATCCTGATGGCGATAGTATCCACGGGTACGGGGTCGGACGACGATGAAGCCTGGTGGGTGGTAGAGCCGCAGCACGAGTATGTGTTGCTTAATATGATGGGCTTTACCGTGGTGGACCATGCGTTTGTAGAGCCGTATTTCGAAAAGATAAAAGTCAAGGACAGCCATGGACGCGATGCGGGTGAATTTTATTTCAACATCCAGACTGTGCTTGAAGAGCATTACCGCAAATATCCCGAAGAAGAATAAGGGCTACATAAAGGCTTTAATTAGCTGAAAAGGCGAGTAATTAAGTATTTTTCACCCATAATAAGGAAAAATTTCGCTAATAAGTGTTGTTATTGCAAAAACAAAGAAGTAACTTTGCATCAGTGATAAAAGATATATGCGCGACGACGTATATGCTGCAACACTGATGTTCACCTGTCTTACCGTCAGCGGTGGCGGTAATAGACTTCACAAAAATCCTCACATTGCGAGTACAATTTTCTTTCGTAAAATAACTTAAGTGTTTTCCAACAATCATGAGTAACATCGATTTGACTCAGTATGGCATCACCGGCGCAAAGGTGATCCACAATCCCAGCTGGGACCAGCTCTTCATCGACGAAACCAACCCCTCTCTGACAGGCTACGAAAAGGGCCAGAACACAGAGCTTGGCGCGGTTAACGTTATGACCGGTATCTATACAGGCCGTTCGCCCAAGGACAAATTTTTTGTGATGGATGACACCTCTAAAGATACTATCTGGTGGACCAGCGACGAATATAAGAACGACAACAAGCCCATCACTCCCAAAGCTTGGGATGCCCTCAAGGCTATCGCTGACAAGGAGCTTTCTGACAAGACCCTCTATGTAGTAGACGCTTTCTGCGGCACCAACGCCGATACACGTCTCGCAGTGCGCTTCATCATGGAAGTGGCATGGCAGGCTCACTTCGTGACCAACATGTTCATCCGTCCCACCGCTGACGAGCTCAAGGACTTCAAGCCCGACTTCGTAGTGCTCAACGCATCAAAGGCTAAGGTGGAAAACTGGCAGGAACTCGGCATCAACTCTGAGACTTGCGTGGCTTTCAACCTCACAGAGCGTATGCAGCTCATCATCAACACTTGGTATGGCGGCGAGATGAAGAAGGGCATGTTCTCTATCATGAACTACTACCTCCCCCTCAAGGGCATGGCTTCTATGCACTGCTCTGCCAACACCGACAAGAACGGCGAAAACACAGCCATCTTCTTCGGTCTGTCAGGCACAGGCAAGACAACCCTTTCGACCGATCCCAAGCGTCTGCTCATCGGTGACGACGAACACGGCTGGGACAACAACGGCGTGTTCAACTTCGAAGGCGGTTGCTACGCTAAGGTCATCAACCTCGACAAGGAAAGCGAACCCGATATCTACAACGCCATCACTCGTGACGCTCTTCTGGAGAACGTTACAGTCGACGCTGACGGCAAGATCGACTTTACCGACAAGTCCGTTACCGAGAATACCCGCGTAAGCTATCCTATCGACCACATCAAGAATATCGTTAAGCCCAGCCGTGGCCCCGCCGCTAAGAATGTCATCTTCCTTTCGGCTGATGCTTTCGGAGTGCTTCCCCCCGTGTCGGTTCTGACACCCGAGCAGACCAAGTACTACTTCCTGAGTGGTTTCACCAGCAAGCTCGCAGGTACAGAGCGCGGTATCACCGAGCCTACTCCTACATTCTCTGCTTGCTTCGGTGCTGCGTTCCTTTCGCTCCACCCCACCAAGTATGCTGAGGAACTCGTCAAGAAGATGGAAGAAAGCGGTGCTAAGGCTTACCTCGTCAACACCGGTTGGAACGGCTCTGGCAAGCGTATCTCTATCAAGGATACACGCGGCATCATCGACGCAATCCTCGACGGCGCTATCCTCTCAGCTCCCACCAAGCAGATTCCTATCTTCGACTTCACAGTACCCACCGAACTCCCCGGCGTTGACCCGAAGATCCTCGATCCTCGTGACACCTACGCTGACGTTCAGGAGTGGAACACCAAGGCTGAGAAGCTTGCTGACATGTTCATCAAGAACTTCAAGAAGTTCGAGAACAACGAAGCTGGCAAGGCTCTTGTAGCTGCCGGCCCCAAGGCTTAAAAATCGATTATGCGAAAGCGGTCATCATGACCGGCGGAACATAAGCTGATATCAATAGAGGCATCGACCTGTCACACATGCATGTGCGGGCGATGCCTCTATTTTTTGTCCACCTTGCAATTTTTTGCGGTGTTGCGAATCTGAAAATTTGTCGTTATTTTTGCTATTGCAGACCGTCTCACGCAGATACCGGCTCTTTGGTCACGGGTCACAGCGGGAGGGGCTGCAAAAGGCTTGCCGGGCTTTGCAGAGGCAAAGTGCCAAGGCTCGCCTGACATATATAATGAAAAGCGTTTACTCGACGCTCTTTCTTGACCACTTGAAACTTCGCAACTTTCTTATCTCAGTCAAGTATGCAGCAAACGGTAGATGGCTTATGTGGATATGTATATATTCCGTCGAGTGGGCAGCGCGAGAGCGTTGTGTCCACAATGTGCGTATATCATTTTTAACACCGAAGCTGTAAGAGTGGTCAAGTCACTAAAGAGATGTACACTTGGATGCAAAGATGGACAGCTGGTGCGGGTACAGTACGCTGTCAATGTCACCTTTAATCTGTAAGTTTAACTGATAAAACAAGTATAATATGAGAAAATGGATTTGCTTAAGTTTGATAAGCGTTGTTTGCGGCTTCCTGAGCGTACACGCAGCTGTACAATCAGATAACACTAAACCTTTTGCGGGCAAGTGGGAATATTGGGAAGACAATTGCCAGTTCCAGTTGGAATTAGACTTGTACAGCACACCGACCGATGGCAGCTACGGCTATTACAGTTTATCTGAAGATGGCTACGGACTTGCATATAGCATAGTGGATATCTACCTCATTGATGAAACTGGTGCTTCGGTAGCCGTAGAAGGCAGCATGGGAAAACAGAACGCGGAGTTCAAATACAATCCTACCACTCAGGAAGTGACTTTCTTGCCGCCCGGATCTGACCCGGTAGCGTTTAGGCAGAAAGACAAATGTAACTATGTATTCGTCAATGGAGGAGATAAAATCGATGTCCGTTCCACGCCGGTATCGGGTGTTCCGTTGATGAAAGCCGACCGGGGGCAGAGTTTCAGGGTGTTGGGAAAAGAAAATGGATGGTTTAAAGTGGAGCTTTCTGCCAAAGATAAGCGCGTGGGGTATCTCTCTCCAGAGTATGCTTCCTATCTGAAAGACAATACTATTCCTCAAGAGGCTTTTACAAAAATATATGCAAGAGACTTGACTTCATTTGCTCTGGAAAGGCACGGGGATCAAGTGTTTATGGAAAAGACTACCATGTATCCTCCGCAAGGAGAAAGCATCCCTACCCCTACGTTGGAATATTATGCAGGGGAGATAGAGGGAAACGCAGTGATTTTTACCCATTTCAGCGGAATGCCAACGCAGGACATTAACAAAATGGGGCTAATCGAGCCGTATGTGATTTACTATTGGAAAGAGCCAGGCATATTTATCATGGAAGGTGAGAATTATGCAGAAAGCATGTAGAATGATAGTATCATGAGAAGTGCCGCTCTTTTAGGGCTGAGATTTCCTGCGGTTGCTTGGCCGGTACTGCGGAAGTCTGAATAACACTTGCGTTGTGAAAAGGCATTTAAAAGCACCGGTTCGAAAACAGTTACTACTACTACAAGTCCATAGAAGCCGATAAGTCACTTGGCAAAATCGTGGAGATAGCCTTTTACATCAATGGGAAAAAACACGATGCAAACACCGGAGCTGGTTTATGGCTTTCTGGAAATAGAACAGCAACTCCAATCTCGTCCTCACATTTTTAGAAGTGTAAAATAATGACTCCATGTCAATTTGTGAGACAGCGTCTTACTTTTCGGAAATGTCAGATGCAATTTCCTCATAGCCGAGTTGGAACGGTCGAACCCTTTGCCATGATGAGCCATCAGTATTGTTTTAGATGACATTGGAGTGAAGAAATAAGCGGGACTCCAAGGCTGTCGGGGTCCCGCTTATCAATATGTCGATATATAGACTGTTGAGTGTGTATAAGGCTGTCGGGCAGTGTGTCAGGCTTTTCGGATGTAGTCCACTATCCATGCGCCGACTTCCTTGGTGCCGTATTTGGCTCCGCCCTCTACCTGGATTTCGGGTGTGCGGACGTTGGCATCGAGTGATGCGTTGACGGCATCACGGATGAGACGGCCTTCGGCTTTGAGGTCGAAATATTCGAATAGCATCGCCACTGAAAGTATCTGAGCCAGAGGGTTGGCTATGTTGAGACCCTTGGCCTGTGGCCACGAACCGTGGATGGGCTCGAAAACGGGTGTCTTTTCGCCTGTAGAAGCCGAGGGGAGGAGACCCATAGAGCCGGAGATGACCGAACCCTCGTCGGTGAGGATGTCGCCGAAGGTGTTTTCGGTAACCATCACGTCGAAGAAGCGGGGCTCCTGTATCATGCGCATGGCGGCATTGTCGACATACATGAAGTCGGTGGTGACATCGGGGTACTGTGGAGCCATTTCCTGGCCGATTTTGCGCCAGAGGCGTGACGATGCAAGCACATTGGCCTTGTCGACGATGGTCAGGTGCTTGTTGCGGCGGCGTGCGTATTCAAAGCCCACTTTGAGTATGCGTTCGATTTCGGGGCGTGTGTATGCGTTGGTGTCATAGGCGCGGTCGTCGCTCTCGAATTTCTCGCCGAAGTACATGCCGCCTGTCAGTTCTCGGATGCAGACGAAGTCTGCTCCGTCAACCAGTTCGGCCTTGAGGGGCGACTTGTGTACGAGGCACTTGAATGTCTCCACCGGGCGGATGTTGGCGTAGAGGCCGAGCTTTTTGCGCATCGCCAACAGACCTTGCTCGGGGCGCACCTTGGCATTGGGATTGTTGTCGAATTTAGGGTCTCCTACTGCCGAGAACAGCACTGCATCAGCCCACAGGCAGGTCTGGTAGGTTTCTTCGGGGAACGGGTCGCCGACCTTGTCTATGGCATCGGCACCGCAAAGAGCGTCTTTGTACTCGACTTTGTGGCCGAATTTCTCGCATACGGCGGTCATCACGTTGACACCCTGCTTTGATATTTCGGGGCCTATGCCGTCGCCGGCAAGCACTGCAATTTTAAAGTCCATTTGTGTTTTGAAGTGGTTTTTATTTTGTTTGTTTTAGTTTTCGTAGCTTTCGATGATGTTGAGCATCTTGAGCGTGGCGCTGATGGCGCTTTCGGTCTGGTCGCCGTCAAGCCCGCGTGTCTTGATGGTGCGTCCGTCGTAGTCCCATGTTATGGTGGTGTGGACGAGCGCGTCGGAGCGGCCGCCCGGAGGGATATTGACTGTGTAGTTGGTCAGCACGGGGAATGACCGTTTGAGCTTCGTGCGGTAGATGCTGCGCAACGCTCTGACAAACGCATCGTATTGGCCGTCGCCCGAAGCGTTGGCCTCGTATTCCACGCCGTCGACGCTCAGGCGCACCATTGCCATCGGCTGCAGCCCCTTGCTCGCGCTTATGGCGTAGTTGACGAGCTGCACTGTAGAGGGTAGGGTGGCATGTTTGATTACGTCGGCCACGATAAAGGGGAGGTCGCTCTGGGTGACTATCTCCTTCTTGTCGCCAAGAGCTATGACACGGTCGGTCACGGTCTTGATGTGTTCTTCGCTCAGTTCGATGCCGAGGACTTCAAGGTTTTTGCGTATGTTGGCTTTGCCCGATGTCTTGCCGAGGGCGTATTCGCGTTCGCGTCCGAAGCGTTCGGGTAGCAGGTCGTTGTAGTAGAGCTGCTTCTTGTTGTCGCCGTCGGAGTGTATTCCGGCGCATTGGGTAAATACGCTGTCGCCGATGATAGGCTTGTTGGGTGGCACCATGATGCCTGAAAACGACTCGACGATGTGGCTTACCTTGTTGATTTTGCTTTCGTCGACCCCGGTGGTCATGTGGAGCTGGTCATGGATGACCGCAAGCGCACTTGACAGGGCGGCGTTGCCGGCACGTTCGCCGAGACCGTTGACGGTGGTATGGACCCCCTTTGCTCCTCCCTTTATGGCTGCAAACAGGTTGGCGGTGCCAAGGTCGTAGTCGTTGTGGGCATGGAAGTCGAAATGGAGCTTGGGATATGTCTTTACCATTCGGTGCACATATGACAGTGTGTCATATGGGTTGAGGATGCCGAGGGTGTCGGGCAGCATGAACCTTTCTATCGGGAGGTCTATCAGGGCATCCATCATGTTGAACACATATTCGGGCGAGTGCTTCATGCCGTTGCTCCAGTCCTCAAGATACAGGTTGACCTTGAGCCCGGCATCGCGGGCGTTTAACACCTCGCGGCGTATGGCTTCGATATGCTCCTGGGGGGTCTGCTTGAGCTGGTAGCGGCAGTGCTTCTCCGAACCTTTCGACAGCAGGTTGATGACCCGCCCGCCTACATTGCGCACCCAGTCGATAGACACGCCCCTGTCGATGAACCCGAGTACCTCTATAGCATCTATGAGTCCTGCGCGCTGGCTCCAGCGGCACACGTTGGCCACCGACTGGCGTTCGCCCTCGGACACACGGGCCGATGCTATCTCTATGCGCGGCACATGTAGCTCTGTGAGGAGCAGACGCGTGATGGTCAGCTTCTCAGAGGGGGTGAACGACACCCCTGACGTCTGTTCGCCGTCGCGGAGTGTCGTGTCCATTATCTCAACATACGCCATGGCTTGCTTCAAAGGCTTCGATGTCGGCTTTCTTGGTCAGGAGATACTCGATGTCGTCAAGTCCCTGCCCGAGACATTGTTTCTTATAGGCGTTGATGTCGAAGTTTTCACTCTTGCCTGTGGCAAGGTTGGTGATGGTCTGCGAGGGGAGGTCTACACGCACCTCTGTCTTGGGGTCGTTGGCGATGGAGTCAAACAGCTCTGCAAGAAATTCCTCGCTTACCACGACGGGAAGCACGAAGTTGTTGAGTTCGTTGTTTTTGTGGATGTCGGCAAAGAAGCTGCTGACCACTACGCGGAATCCGTAATCGGCTATAGCCCATGCAGCATGTTCGCGTGACGAGCCGCTGCCGAAGTTTTTGCCTGCCACGAGTACACAGCCGCTGTATGTGGGGTCGTTGAGCACGAAGTCGGGGTTGGGATTGCCGTCCTTGTCATAACGCCAGTCACGAAACAGGTTATCGCCGAATCCTTCGCGGCTTGTGGCTTTGAGGAAGCGAGCGGGGATAATCTGGTCGGTGTCCACATTCTCTATGGGCAGAGGGATGCAAGAGGAGGTTATGGTGGTGAATTTTTCTTTCATAATGAAACAAACGTGGGGTGTGTGAAATAATTCTTAGAGGTCAGAAGGCTCGGAGAGGACACCGGTGATGGCGGTAGCGGCGGCTACAAGCGGTCCGGCGAGAATAGTGCGCGAGCCGGGACCCTGACGGCCCTCGAAGTTGCGGTTGGATGTGCTGACCGCGAGTTTGCCTTCGGGTATCTTGTCCTCGTTCATTGCCAGACATGCCGAGCATCCGGGCTGGCGGAGTTCAAACCCTGCCTCTGCGAGGATTTTGTCAAGCCCTTCGGCCTTAATCTGGTCGCTTACGAGCCAGGAGCCGGGGACGAGCCAAGCAGTGATATTGTCGGCTTTCTTTTTGCCTTTTACGATTTCGGCAAATGCGCGGAAGTCCTCGATTCGTCCGTTTGTGCAGCTGCCGAGGAACACATAATCCACAGGGATGCCCTTGAGTTTCTGACCCTCTTTGAACCCCATGTACGCCAGCGACTTCTCGTAGCTCTGGCGGGCAGTCTCGTCGTCGCCTTCGAATGAAGGTATGGCATCGTTTATGCCCATGCCGAGACCGGGATTTGTGCCGTAGGTGATACGTGGCTCGATGTCGGCGGCATCAAAATCGACCTCGGCATCGAACACCGCGTCTTCGTCGCTGTAGAGGGTTTTCCAATAAGCGAGAGCCTTGTCCCAGGCTTCGCCCTTGGGAGCAAATTCGCGTCCTTTGACATATGCGAAAGTGGTCTCGTCAGGGGCTATCATGCCTCCGCGGGCTCCCATCTCTATCGAAAGGTTGCACACGGTCATGCGTCCCTCCATGGAGAGGCTGCGGATTGCTTCTCCGGCATATTCCACGAAATACCCGGTGGCTCCGCTGGTGGTCATTTTGGCTATTATATATAGCGCGATGTCTTTGGCGGTCACGCCGGGGCGGAGCTTGCCGTTGACATTGATACGCATCTTCTTGGGCTTGGGCTGAAGTATGCACTGGGTGGCAAGCACCATCTCTACTTCGCTTGTGCCGATGCCGAAAGCTACGGCACCGAAAGCTCCATGAGTAGATGTGTGGCTGTCGCCGCACACGATGGTGTATCCGGGCAGGGTCAAGCCGTTTTCCGGTCCGATTACGTGGATGATGCCGTTTTTGCGATGGCCGAGGCCATAGAGAGTCACCCCGAATTCACGCGCATTGCGTGTGAGCGTGTCCACCTGATTGCGGCTCACGGGGTCGGCTATGGGCTGGTCCTGGTGCATGGTGGGGATGTTGTGGTCGGGCGAGCAGTAGGTGCGTTCGGGGCGCATGACTTTCAGGCCGCGCTGACGCAGTCCGTCGAAAGCCTGGGGTGATGTCACCTCGTGGCAGTAATGCCGGTCTATATAAAGCTGGTCGGGACCGTCCTCGATGTGGTTGACCACGTGGGCATCCCAGATTTTGTCAAACAGTGTCTTTGCCATGTAGATGGTTGTGATGTTATGTAATGATTGTGATGTATGTTCTTGGGGAATGGTGTCAGCGCACGAATTTGTTGATGGCATCAAGGAACGCTTCGGCCGATGCTGCGACGATGTCCGTGTTGGCGGCGAAGCCGTTGTAGTGTGCGCCGTCATATTCGACGGTCATATGTACCTTGCCGACATCGTTGCTTCCCTTATTGATGGCCTGGATAAGGAACTCCTTAAGGAGCATTTTGCGGCGTATGATGAGTTTGATGGCGTTGATGGCTGCATCTACAGGGCCGTTGCCCGAAGCTGCCGCTTCGAATTTCTCGCCGGCGATGTCGAGGCCGACGCTGGCCACCGAGTGTATGCCTACGCCCGATGTCACTTGCAGGAAGTCAAGCTTGATGCGGCTGCGGGCTTTGTGGTGTTCGCCGGCAATCATCAGCACGTCGTCATCGTTGATTTCCTTCTTGCGGTCGGCCAGTTTGAGGAACTGCTCGTAAGCTTTGTCGAGTGCTTCCGGCTCAAGGTTGATGCCGAGCGTGTGCAGGCGGTGTTTGAGCGCGGCGCGTCCGCTGCGGGCGGTGAGTACGATGGAGTTTTCGTCTACGCCTACATCCTTGGGATCAATGATTTCGTAGCTTTCGCGGTTTTTGAGCACTCCGTCCTGATGGATGCCTGACGAGTGGGCGAATGCGTTGCGTCCGACGATAGCCTTGTTGGGCTGCACGGGCATGTTCATCAGGGATGACACCATGCGGCTGGTCGAAGCTATTTTGGTGGCATTGATGTTGGTGTCTATGCCGAGTTCTTTGTGCGAGCGCAGAGTCATGACCACTTCCTCGAGGGCAGTGTTGCCGGCACGTTCGCCTATGCCGTTGATAGTGACTTCCACCTGACGTGCTCCGTTGATTACACCCATGACGGTGTTGGCCGTGGCCATGCCGAGGTCGTTGTGGCAGTGGGTGGAGAGGATGGCTTTGTCGATGTTGCTGACATGCTCCATGAGGTAGCGGATTTTCGCCCCGTATTCTTCGGGCAGGCAGTAGCCGGTGGTGTCGGGGATGTTGACCACGGTGGCTCCGGCTGCGATTACGGCCTCTACCACACGGGCAAGGTACTCGTTGTCGGTGCGTCCGGCATCTTCACAGTAAAATTCCACATCGTCGACAAACTTGCGGGCGTATGCCACTGCGGCAACACCGCGCTGTAGTATATCCTCGCGGTTGGAGTTGAATTTGTATTTGATGTGCGAGTCGCTTGTGCCGATGCCGGTGTGGATGCGTTTGCGCTTTGCATATTGCAGAGCGTCGGCGGCTACGCGTATGTCGTTTTCCACGGCTCGTGTCAGCGCGCATATGGTCGGCCATGTGACGGCTTTCGATATTTCCACTACCGAGTTGAAGTCTCCGGGACTCGATACGGGAAATCCGGCCTCGATTACGTCTACTCCAAGGGCTTCGAGGGCTTTGGCCACTTCGATTTTCTCTACGGTGTTAAGCTGGCATCCCGGCACCTGCTCGCCGTCACGCAGAGTGGTGTCGAATATGTACAAACGGTCGCTCATAAAAAATCTGGCTATCTTTTTTACCTTAACTTATAAATTCAATGGCAGCATGCGGTGCCGTCGGGCAACATGCGTTAATGAGGATTTGCAAAGGTAAGGATAATAATTGAAGTGCGCAATAATATTATAATCACTGTAGGTAATTTTGTTACAAAATGTAATGTTGGCGGTTGTGCACTGTTTGAAATTGCAAGAATGTCGCTGGCTTTTTAACTAAAAAGTATGTTGTATAACACAAAAATCTCCGAAATGTGCATTGCTTGTTGTACGCTTTAATTTACTATAAGCCGAATAACTGCGAAATAAATTGAGGAAAAATTTCCGTAATCCAAAATGAAAATATAAATTTGCTTTCGGATAAGACACACTTACCAAGATAAAAAATACATTTAACCCAACGTCGCATAACGATTTAATTAGATATGATGATGGAACAACGAAATCTTAAAATCCGTGATTTGACACTGCGTGACGGGCAGCAGTCGCTGTTTGCTACCCGTATGAGCCAGCAGACCATCGACCGTCTGCTCCCTTATTATGAAAATGCAGGATTCTATATAATGGAAGTGTGGGGAGGGGCTGTACCCGACTCGGTGATGAGGTATCTCGACGAGTCGCCATGGACCCGTCTGCGTTCTATCAGCGAGGCCATGAAGGGCAAGTCGTTGCTTTCGGCTCTGTCGCGTGGACGTAACCTTTTCGGTTATGTACCGTATCCTAATTCGGTGCTCGAAGGATTTTACAAAGAAGCTGTGAAAAACGGCTTGAATGTTATGCGCATTTTTGATGCGCTCAATGACATAGACAACGTAAAAGACTCCATACGGATGATCAACGAACTCGGTGGTATAGCTGACGGAGCTGTCTGCTATACCGTTGACCCGAAGGACGAAACACCTCAGTCATCGGGCTTCGGCTCAAAGTTTAAATCCCTGTTCGGTATGTCTCCTAAGTCTCCGAGCAAGATATTTACCGACGAGTATTTTGTCGGCAAAGCAAAAGAGATGGAAGCTCTCGGTGCGAAAATCATTACGCTCAAGGACATGGCAGGATTGGTCAACCCTCTGCGGGCGGCTTCCATCATCTCGCGTCTTAAAGCGGAGTTGAAAGTGCCGGTCGATTTTCATACTCATTGTACTCCAGGCTACGGACTGGCATCATCGTTGATGGCAATCATCAACGGGGTTGACATCCTTGACACAAACATCTGGTGGTTTGGCGGCGGATCGGCGGCTCCGGCTATCGAGTTGGTGTATGTGTTCGCCAAGAAGCTCGGGGTGAATGTCGAGGTCGACATGGAGGCCGTAGGCCAGATCCGCAAGGAACTGCTTGAAGCCCGCAGGACGTTGAAAGATTTCGACCTTGCCAAGCAGATGCCTAAAGATTTCGACCCGCTTATAGATGTGTTGCCGGCGGAAGTAGACGCATTGTTTGATGCTGCGATTGCTGCAGCCAATCGCAGCGATGAGGCTGCGTTGCTCGATGCATGTCATGCCATAGAGGATTATTTCGGATTCCCGAAGCCTAACCAGTTGGTCAAGGATGCAGAGGTACCAGGAGGCATGTACAGCAACATGGTGGCGCAGCTCAAGGCTCTCGGTGCAAGTGAGCTGCTTGACGATGCGATGGCTCTGATTCCGAAGGTGCGGCGTGATGCCGGATTGGTGCCGTTGGTTACGCCGACGAGCCAGATTGTCGGCAGTCAGGCGGTGAGCCTGGCTCTTGACCGCAAGAAGGGCAACAAGGACTACAGCAACCCGTCCAACCAGTTCATCTCGCTGATAAAAGGGGAATACGGACACACACCGGTCGCTATCGACCCGGCTTTCCGGGAGATGATTACCGGCTCTCCGGAGGAAAAAGCCTATGACGTGTCATCATACCGCAAGCCTGACAATCCGGTCCTTGACGAATTTGGAGGGGTGTCTCTGGCGGTTAACGATGAGGAATACCTGCTGCTTGAACTTCTGCCGTCAGTGGCGGTGAATTTCCTTAAGAACCGCCGCCGGGAGGAATACGAGGCGCAGCACGAGTCTGAAATCAAGGAAGCTCAGGCGGCATCCGATGCTGAGGCAGAGGAGGAAATGATTCCTGTCACCGGCCCGACAATCTCGGCTCCGATGGGCGGTAAGGTTATAGCTGTCAATGTCAAGCCGGGTCAGAAAGTCAAGAAAGGCGATGTGGTGCTCGTGTACGAAGCCATGAAAATGGAAAACGATGTTGAGGCTCCTGCCGACGGCGTGGTCAAGCGTCTGTTCGTGGAGCTTGGCGACGTGGTAGGCACGGATGCCCTGCTTGTCGAGTTCGATGACTGACAGCTCCTGTAATATAACTCTAAGCCGTGTGCAATGTATTTTTTTGCACACGGCTTATCTTTTGCTCATTAACCGCACTTTTTGCGGTTTATTGTCCGCATGGAGCGATGATAGCTGGTCAGCGGACAAAAGCGGTTGTCAACAAGGGGATTGTCCGACGGAGACCATGGCTTGCGCCGCCCAGCCCTTGCAGGGCTGATCATCTGGGGTGCGCCATTGCAACGGGGCTTGCGCCCCGCCCTACTATTCCCCCGCCCCTCCGGGGCTCTGCAGCCACACATCCACCAACATAGTATGGCTTCACACCCCGGTGCAGCCGCTCGATAAGCAGAGACAGCATCCGCCAAAGCTCCGCAGGAGCGTAAAAACAGTAGGGCGTGGCGCAAGCCCCGTTGAGTGAGGAATCCAATCAATATGGCCCTGACAGGGCCGGCGGCGCAAGCCGTGGGTATCGCATTAGACCACACAATATGAAACCGTCTGGGTGTATGGTATGGGGTAGATAATAAAACTGGTGGCATCTCACGATGCCACCAGTTTATCATAATCTACAATCTATAAAAACATATATATTTTTGGAAAAATGCTCTCAAAGCAGTAATGTCAATTATCCTTCTTGCTTTGTGGTTACAAAGTTAAGACGAACAGTTGTAAATTCCATAAAAATATTGTTAATAAATCATAAATGCCAAATTGCAGATTCAATACGCACGTTGTGCTGGCTGTATGACTGCGGGAAACGGTGGTTTCAACCTCAGCCTGGTGTCGGATTTTACTGAGTCAAGCATCTGCAATGTGCGCAATGGCGATCCGATGGTGTCGGCTGCCACGAAGTAGCGAGGCTCGGAGCTTTGGAATATCATCGCATCGGCATAGCCGTAGCTCTGAAGCCGTCGGCACATTTCGCGTGCGTTGAACCGCTGTTTGAACTGACCTACTACGATGCAAAACGGCTTTTGAGGCTTGGCGGTTGCTCCTGATGCAGCCTGGGTGGTTGTGTTGCCTTCACTGACGGGGCGTATCCACTCGACCCGGTATTGCAAGGTGCTGTCGCCGACATGTATTATCGCCGGGCGTCCGCCGGTCTGCATTCCAGCACGTGCCACGGAATCGAGGTATTCGTCCTCTCCTGCGTGTCGAGCCTTGATAGTGGTCTCGTAAGCTTCGCGGTAGTGCTTTTCGGATGGCTTGCATCCGACGAACAGCGCGGCGGCAAGCATAATCGCAGCGGCTGGCAGGAACGCACGTTGTCGTAGTCTCGGATATGTCATCGGGTTGCGTTATGTGACGCTCTGGCACATCAAACGAGATGTGCCAGAGCGTGGGGTTGTCAGTTTTCGAGTATGTAGAGCTCGCGGGGTGCAAAAGTCATTTCGGGGGTTATGGTGACTTTCTTGCCGGTGAGCATATCGGTAAGAGTCGTGCCGTAGGGAAGAATTTCTGCGGTCTGCTCCATATTCATGGTCTTTGGAGCGTCATTGCCGTTCATCATCACCACTACCTGCTTATCGCCGAGGCGGCGTTCGTAGACGTACACTCCTTGCTGCGGCATGAAATGCTTGAGCGAGCCTTTGGCTACGACATCGTTGCCCTTGCGCCAGTTGAGCACTTTGCGTATGAATCCGAGAGCTTCTTGCTGCTTGTCGGAGAGACCTTCGCCGGTAAACACGTTGACATCCTTGTCGCCGGGGAATCCTCCTGGCATGTCTTTGCGTATGTAGCCGTCACTGCCCTCTTTGGAGCCGTGCATGAGGATTTCGGTGCCGTAGTAGAGCTGCGGGATGCCGCGTGTTGTCAGCAGGAATGCTATGGCCTGCTTCCACCATCCGAGGTTTTCGGGTTCTTCGAGCAGGAAGCGGTCTGTGTCGTGGTTGTCGAGGAATGTCAGTATCTTGGACGGGTTGGGGAAGAGGTAGTCGAGAGCCAGATGGTCATACATCTCGTTAAGTCCGTTCCAGGGGTCGGTCTGTGAGGAGAAAGCGTTACGTGCCTTGATTGACAGTACGAAGTCCATGACGGTCTCCAACTCCGAATCGCCGTGGGGATTGACTTTCGAGCCTTTCTGCCAGTAAGCCTCTCCGCCTTCGGTGCCGTACCAACACTCGCCTACGATGTTGAACGACGGATATTCTTTGCGTACATCGCGCAGCCACTGGGCCATGGCTTTGAAGTCGGCATAGGGATGTGTGTCCATGCGTATGCCGTCGATTTTGGCATCTTCAATCCACCATATAGAGTTCTGTGTCAGGTATTTGGCGAGATGTTTATTACGCTGGTTGAGGTCGGGCATCGCCTCGACAAACCATCCGTTGACTGTGCGGCTGTAGTCGTAATCGCTGACATACGGGTCGTGGACTGTGGAGAGGCGGTAGTTGGTCTGGATATAATTGTCCGAATTGTTGTACCAGTCAGCAGTGGGGGCATCTTTGCGCCATGGGTGGTTAGAGCCGGAGTGGTTGAAAATCATATCCATGACTACCTTTATACCTCGCTTGTGGGCTTCTTCGATGAATGCTTTCCACTCGTCGTTGGTGCCGAAGCGGGGATCTATGCGGTAATAATTTGTGGTGGCATATCCGTGGTATGAGCCTCCCGGCATGTCGTTTTCGAGCACGGGGCATACCCATACGGCTGTCACGCCTAAAGAGTCGATGTAACCGAGGTGTTGCTGCAAGCCGCCGATATTGCCTCCGTGGCGGGCGTTGGGGTCCGAGCGGTCGGCGGTCGACGGATAGTCGAGGTCTTTGACGGCCTTGTCCTCCTTGCGTCCGTCGGAAGCGAAGCGGTCTGGCATGATGAGGTAGAGTACATCGGATGAGTCGAATCCTTTATAGTCTTCCGGGGCTTTTGTGCGGGCTTTGAGTTCATAAGGCAAAGTCTTTGATTTCTTGCCGTCCATGAACTTCAGATCCATGGTGCCAGGCTTGGCTTCTTTCCCTATGGCAAGGTAGAGGAGCAGGTAGTTAGGGCTTTCGAGGCGGACCTGTTCGGCCAGACGCACGTCAGGATAATCTACCGACACTATCGAATTGGCGATGTCTTTACCGTGTACCATGATTTGCAGCGTGTCCTGCTGCATTCCGGTCCACCAGTAGGGGGGCTCTACGCGGTCTATGGTAAGATTGGCAGCAGAGCATAGGCCGGCAGTCGATATGGCCGCGCATGCGATGGATGTGAGAAACTTTTTCATGGGCATTTGTTTGTAGCAGATGCGTGTGGTTAGATAAGTTAAGTAATGGTTGATTAGTGTGTATATTGGGGTTGTTTGCGGCATGAGCCTTTACAAAGATACGAATAATTTTACAATAAATTTAAGTCGGTTCGCCATTATGTCTAACGGAGCTGGAAGTTATTAACATCGCAGAAAGTTATTAACATTTTCAAAAAGTTATCAACATTCCGCATGAGTTATTGACATTGCGCTGACATTCGTAGCGGTTTTATCAACATCGGCATGATTTCCGCACTATTTATAGCGATGCCGGACTATTGTTCGCGGCAGACCACTGACAGCTCTCCTGTGAGAGTGTCGATGATATAGCCTCCGACTCTTACGTCGGCTGGCATCAGCGGATGGTTTTTCACGAGGTCTACCGTCTCGCGGACGGCATCGTCGGTGCGGTCGAATCCGTGGAGCCAGCTGTCGAGGTCTATGCCGCAATGGCGCATCAGGCCGATATGCTCGTCGCTGACACCCCTTGATCTCATAAGGCCGAGCATTTTTGAGGCGTTCATGCCCTGTACTCCGCAGCCCGTGTGACCTATTATCATGATTTCGTTGACCCCGAGCTCGTAGACGGCCACGAGCAGGCTGCGCATGGTGGAGTCGAACGGATTGGTGATGGTGCCTCCGGCATTCTTAATCATCTTGACATCGCCGTTGCGCAGACCAAGTGCGGCAGGAAGGAGTTCCACCAAACGGGTATCCATGCAGGTCACTATGGCTATTTTCTTGTCGGGGTATTTCGAGGTCTCGAATTTGCGGAAACCTTGGGTTTCCACGAAATTGCGGTTGTGTTGCAGTAATTCTTCTATCATGGCGTTTCTGATAAAGGTTACTTGTTTACTTTGCTTACTTGCAAAGATACTGAAATTACGTAGATTTTTGAGCTTTTGACTAACTTTGCAGACGTATATTGCACTATCATATAACATGTTAAATTTCACTGAAGATTATGTCAAAGCATATATTTCTTTCTGTTTTCGCTGCCCTGTTCGCGACGGTTTGTGTCCGGGCATCACAGATTGTAGTTGTCGATTCGGCTGACGGCTCTCCTTTGTCCGGCGCTGCGGTGATTTCTAACCGTGGGGTCATCAAAGGTCTGACGGATGATGACGGAGCGATAGGCAATCTGTCATCGGATGACTACCCGGTGTCGGTGCGTCTGATCGGCTACCGCGATTCGGTATTCACTGCCGTGTCTGATACAATGGCGCTTGTCGTGGATGATTTCCGTCTGCCGGAAGTGACTGTCTCCACTGCCGCCCGCCCAGTGACGAGGATGCTGTGCTATATCCGTGAGTACAGCACCGGGTGTACTCCGAAAGATACCTTGCAGATGTATACCGAAGCGATGGCCGATGTGTTCCTTGCCGACAAAAATGTAAAGGGGTATAAAGATGGCGATGCCAAGCCCCGGCTGCTTGCCTCGCGGCACTTTACCCGCCAGGCAGACTCGCAGGGGCTTGACAGCGTGTATGTGTCTGACGACGAGATACTCGTGTCGTTTATCGACAAGCAGTGGTCGGTGCCGCCGCTCGTGCTGCACGAGTATGACCGTATCAAGGCCGGGGAGCGCACTGACACCATCTTCGGCAAGTACGGGCCTAAAAATGTTATGAGGAAAATGCCCGGACTGCTGACACTCAAGCACGATGCACTTGCCGACCATAAAAACAGGGTCATGTCGCCATGGCTCTTCAAGATGCTCGGGCTCACGGTGGATTTCGTACAGGTCGAGAGGACGTTGGCGTACATACCCAACGATGCCGGGGTGTATGATATGGACGATTTCGTATCCAGCGGCTTCACTATCCGCTACCTCGGCAAAGGGAAGTGGTTCAAGAAGATTTTCAAGGTGTCGGAGCCTGTCGAGTTCAATCTCGTGGTGGAGATGTACCCTGTCGATGTGACCCACCTTACCATAGAGGAGTACAAGGAGTTGCGCAAGGAGAAGCCCGATGAGAAGTTTGTGCGGCCCGACATCGCCCCCGCGCTTCATCCTGCCGTACAGAGCATCGTCGACCGCCTGCCTCAGTGATGAGTGCCGCCTGTAAAGCCCAGACAGGAGCAGCGTGTCGGTCAGTTAATCGGCTCAAAGGCCGCGAAGTCTGATTAATTGTGAAAAAAAGTGTAAATTTGCATTTTGTATGCTGAAACGTATAGCACATATATATATAATATTGCTGGCCGCACTTGCCGGCGGATGTAGCAATGACATCGACGACGGCATCGGAGACGCGGATGCCGGCTACATACTGCCTCATATATATGTGAGCGGAGACGATGCTCCTGATGTTTCGGATTTTTCGCTGACCCTCTCTGACGGGGGTTCTAAAGAGCATACGTGGAGTCGGGCAGACGAGTTTTCCCCGACTCAGGGTTTCCGTCCGGGACGTTATGTAATGACGGCTTCATACGGTAATGCTGAGGACGAAGGTTTCGGGATGCCGTTTTATTCCGGCAGTACTTCATTTGATGTTACGGCCAATAAGACCACGGATGTGACTGTCAACTGCACGAGGAAGAATGTCGCTGTGGCGTTGGATGTGGATGAGTCGTTTTCGTCAAGGATGAGCGGCTACAACGTCATATTTCATAGCGAGGGCGGCGGTTACTTCGACTATCAGCTGGATGCGGCGGAGGATTTGTATCTCCGTCATGGCGATGTGGAGGTGTTTCTGCATTTCACGCTTGTTGACGGCAGGGCTGCCTCGGTATTGATGTATCGCGTGGCTGCGGCGGAGGGCGAAGATCTGTCGTTCCGCCTGTCGGCCGACGATGCTGCTGTCACGCTTGATGTCGCCGGTCGCGAACCTCGTGTCCTTGAGCTGACATCGGAGCTTTTCTCCGCTTCCGCTCCTGAAATAGAGGCAGAGGGTTTTATTTCAGGAACCCCCTTGGAGGTGGTGGAAGGTGTGCAGCCCACTGTTCCTGTTGTTTTCAAGGTGTCATCCTCGCAACGACTCAGCGAAGTGGTGTTTACGGTGCAACCGCCGTCGCTTCTCGCATTAGGCATTTCACGTGAGACAGATTTGTTGGGCGGGGATGAGGCTGCGTTGGGGCAGTTGGTGCAATACGGAGCTGATTGCACTGTCGCCGCTGACCGCAAGTCGCTTACGCTCGATGTCACCACTCTGCTTACTTACTTGAAAGCCGCCGACAGCTCTGTGGGGCAGCGAAACCTGCATGGATTTTCACTTGTCGCTATCAACGAACTCGGACAGGTGAGCCGTCCCGCTACACTCGAGGTGGATTTGCGCCCGATGGAGATAGAGGTGCAGACACCCGACAGGGTCGAAGCCGGAGCCTCGACGGCTACAGTAAGGGTCAAGGCTACATCGGGCGATTTCATCAATCACCTTAAAGTATATACGTCCACTGACGACGGAGCGTCGTGGGACAACCAGGCCGTGACAGGTTGCGCCGAAATATCGCAGCAGCTCTATGATGTCAGTTTCCGCCTGCCGGGTTCGGTGGCATATCCCTCGGTTAGGGTACGCATGGATTATCTCGGAGTACAGGCGGCCATGTTCGACTTGTATTTCACTTCGCCGGCATACACTATCGCTGTCGATGCTTTCGCGTCGCAGGCGGTGGTCAAAATCAACGGCTCTACTCCGCAGGTATCACAGGCCATAGCTTCGTCGGCTTATGTGTATGTCAACGGTACTCCTGCCAATATATATATGCGCGATGACGCCAATCACCTTATATATGTCACGGGGCTGACTCCGTCGGCAACCTACGATGTGACTTGCACGATATTTCGTCATCCTGAAAGCGGCGACTTTACGGCTCCTGTACGCATCACAACCGAGGACATCCAGCAACTTCCCAACGGGACTTTTGAAGAGACCGACGAGGTCATAAACTGGCATGACCTGCCTATGGGAGGGCGTTACTCCCAAAATGCCATGCCGCTCTTTAACCGACAGAACCGTACTGACGTGGTCGCCAACCAGCCGAAAGCGCCATGGGCTTCCGTCAATGAAAAGACGTTTTATCAGTCCTCGTCCAATCCTAATACATGGTATATGCAGCCTTCGACCATGGAGAGCGCCAACATCATAAGCGGTGCGGTGTCGATTAAGCTCGTAAGCGTGGCTTTTGACCCGGCAGGGGCTGACATAGAGCCGTACCGCCAGGTGTCGCCTCCTTACATCAGCTATAATCCCAATGTGCCCGATATACGCTACAGGGCGGCAGGAAAGATATTCCTCGGCTCTTATGCATATAACGGCGGCAGCGAGGAGTACAATGAGGGCTATCCGTTCGGGTCGCGACCGTCGGCAATCAACGGCATCTACAGGTATATCCCCGGAGGCGACTCTCCTGAGGATTGCGGGCGTGTAGACATATCTCTCTGGGGGACGGTCGACGGCCAATACCGCGAGATAGCCAGCGCGACAGGTAAGCTGTATCCGAGTGCCACGAATGCCTCGTTCAGCGTCCCCATAAGTTATCCGATATTCGGAGCCAAGGCATCTGCAATAAAAGTCATGGTATCTTCGTCATATGATATAGGCGATATCGATTATGAGTCGCGTCATATAATCACGTCGGCCGATGCGCAGACGGCTTCATCGACCGGTAGCATACTGGAGGTAGATGAGCTTACCTTGTCATATTGATGACGGCATGTAGTGCCAAAGCAGGTTCTGAATGTGGAAAGGGACAAGCAGTAAATAATAAAAAACAATAGGAAGCAATATAGACAACATCTTTTTATGTTTAACATCCGACAACTAATCACATGCTGCCGAATCATGGTCGTGGCTGCTGTCGCCGGGTTGCCTTCGGTGGCTGTGGCGCAAGAGTCGCCTGTGGATTTCCAGCCGTCAGGCATCGCCCCGGCTGATGACACGGCATCGGCTGCTAAGACTGACTCGATTCCTGTGTTCGAGCGAGGCATACAGCAGCTCAAGTTTATCCCTAAAGGCCAGTGGATTGCTGGAGTGAGCGTAAGTTATTCGCAGGAGCATGAGGATAATTATACATTCTTCGTCCTTGAAAACCTCAACGGTGACACGTATTCATTCAAGGTAAGCCCCACGGTGCTGTATGCTTTCAAGGATAATCTTGCCATAGGTGGCCGGGTAGGTTATCAGCGCAGGCGCACCCAGCTCGAGTCCGGGATGCTCAACCTTGGTGAGGGGACGCAGTTTGACGTGGACCACCTCTACAGCATAGGGCATAACTTCTATGTGGCGGGAGTGTTCCGCAACTATCTGTCGATGGGGAGCAGCATGCGTTTCGGCTTCTTCAATGAAGTGCAGCTCGAACTCGGCGGTGGACAATCGAAGCTCACCAACGGTGTGGGCGATGATTTCTCCGGCACCTATGAGTCCAATTTTTCGCTCAGTGTGGGATTGCAGCCGGGTATGGTGGTGTTCCTCAACAATTACTCGGCGGTGGAGGTCAATATAGGCGTGCTCGGATTCAACTACAAGCATACCAACTCCAAGCGTGACCAGATATACGAGTCGCATCGCAACAGCTCGTCGGCCAACTTTCGTATCAACTTGTTTTCAATCCAGTTCGGCGCAACATTCTACATATGAAAACCACTGTTCTTATCCGTCGCATGATATGCGCCGTTATGATAGCGGCATCGGTGCCGGTATGCCCTGCCGCTTATGCTGATGACCGTCAGGCTTCAAGCGTCCCTGACGAGGTGCAGTATCCGATACGCAAGAGAGACAAGACCCCGGCGTTTGAGCCACAGCCCGATCTGGTCATCGTCAACGGTGATACTGTCAGCATGATATTGCCCGAACGTAACTGGGGGCGTTTTGACCGTGGACTGTTCAACTATCTGTTTATGCCCAAAGGGCAGTGGATGGCTGGATTGAATGCAAGCTATGCGAGTTTCGATGCCGAGAATGTCGCCATACTTGACGTGCTGAAGGATTTTGATTTCAAGGGCGAGACATACTCCATTAAGCCGTATATCGCTTATGTGTACAGCAACAACAATGTTGTAGGTCTGAAATTCAACTATGTCCGTTCGGATGCACGGCTCGACAATCTCTCGGTGGATTTTGATGATGACACCAGTTTTGACATCCGCGATGTCCATTATTACGACCAGTCATTCGGCGCATCGGTGTTTTACCGCCACTACATAGGTCTGAGTAGGGCCAAACGTTTCGGTGTGTTCAACGAGGTGGATTTGTCGTTCAACTCCGGCTCTGGACGTTTCCGCCGCACCATAGGCGGTGTGAGCAAAGAGACCTCCACCACCACAACGTCCGTTGCCCTCAATTTCTCACCCGGTCTGACGGTTTTCGTCATGGACTATGTGTCGTTCAACATCTCGTTCGGTGTGTTTGGTGTGCATCTGACCCACCAGCACCAGATGACCGACGGTGTGGACGAAGGTTCACGGTTTGCATCGGGTGCCAATTTCAAGTTTAACGTGTTCAATATCAACTTCGGCCTCGGAGTGCATATCTGACAAAACACTTATCCATATAATCAGACACTATGCGTAAGATACATATGCCGGGAGCATCGGCTTTCGTGGCGCTCATGCTCATCGCTTGTTTGGCGGTAAGCTGTATAAAGAATGATATACCGTACGCACGTATCGTGCCGGTGTTCACAGCGTTTGAAGTGGAACATCAGATGCGGGCGGCTCAGATTGATTCGGCTACACGCTCGATTACGGTGACGCTCGACGAATATGCCGATATATATAATGTGTCGGTGACGGACTATGCCCTGTCGACCGGCGAGCTTACCGACCCGGCGAGCCTGTCAGGGACCATAGACCTGTCGTCGCCTTACGTTGTGACGACCCAGCTGTATCAGACTTATGACTGGACCATAACTGCGGTGCAGGATATCGAGAGACGTTTTGCCATAGAGGATCAGATAGGAGCCTCGGATATAGATGCCGCCGCTCATACAGTCAAGGCAATGTATCCGAGCACTAAGGATATAACGGCTGTGCATGTGACCGACATCAAGCTCGCCGGACCTGAAGCAGTCATGACTCCTGACCTCAACGGCCAGACGGTCGACTTCTCGGAGCCTGTATCTGTGACTGTCACGGAGTTCGGGCGGCAGACGGTGTGGACCATTACAGTAGAGTCTACAGACCTGGTGGTGTCAATCAATGCGGTAGATGCCTGGACTCAGGTCGCGTGGGTGTATGCATCCGTCCAGGAGGGTCGGGAAGTCACATTCAACTACCGTCCGTCAGGCCAGGAACAGTGGTCGGCGGCTCCGGCATCATGGGTCGCTGTAGATGGCGGCGCACTGACATGCTGTCTGCGACATCTGTCGCCCCTCACCACCTACGAAGTACAGGCGGTCAGCGGCGACGACAAGTCGTTGGTGACGACATTCTACACCGGGGATAATCCGCAGGTACCCAACAACATGTTTGACGACTGGTGGAAAAGCGGCAAGGTCTGGAATCCGTGGTTAGAGAGCGGTGAGCCGTGGTGGGATACGGGCAACAAGGGAGCCACTATCCTTGGCGAAAGTAACACAGTGCCCACTGACGACACTTGTGACGGATATGGGCAGGCTGCCAAACTCATGAGCCGCTTTGTAGGTATCGGTCCTTTAGGCAAATTTGCTGCTGGAAATATCTATGCCGGTGTGTTTGTGCGTGTCGAGGGTACGAACGGTGTGCTCAATATGGGCCGTCCTTTCACTGCCCGGCCGACACGGCTGCACGGTTATTTCAAGTACGAGGGAGGTCTCATCAACCGTACTTCCTCCGATTTCAAGGATATGGCCGGTCAGCCTGACCAGTGTATCATATGGGTTGCTCTTATCGATGCCGACGGGCCTTACGAAATACGCACCAGCCCGTCAAACCGCCGTCTCTTTGACCGCAACGATCCTATGGTCATAGCCTACGGAGAGATGAAGCAGCAGGAAGATGTCGCGGACTACCGCGAGTTCTATGTGGATTTTGAATACACGTCCACTTCGCGTGTGCCCAAATATATCCTTATAACGGCCTCGGCAAGCTGGCTCGGCGACTATTTCACCGGCTGTGATCAGGCTACCATGTGGCTTGACAACGTGGAGCTTGTCTACGACTATGAGGATTAACACACATGTATGTGGCGGCTGTTTGCTATTCGACAGCCGCCATACGGAAATTATTTTGTAAATTTGTCAAAATAAATCACTGACATGATAGATAAGATAAACGTTCTGCGCGATGAAATCGCTGCGCTCACAGCCGCTGATGCTGCCCAGGTCGAGGAGCTGCGCATAAAGTATCTGAGTAAGAAAGGGTTAGTGTCGGCTCTGTTTAATGATTTCCGCACCGTCCCCGCTGACCAGAAGCGTCAGATAGGTCAGGCTCTCAACGAACTCAAAAATCTCGCCACTGACAAGATAAATGCGTTGCGTGAGGCTCTTGACAATGCCGATGCCGTAGATGTGGATTTGGACCTCACCCGCACCTCCGCTCCGCGCCAGCTCGGCAGCCGTCATCCGCTTTCGATAGTGCGTGACGACATCATAGCCATATTCGACCGTCTGGGATTTTCAATAGCCGAGGGCCCGGAAATCGAGGATGACTGGCATGTGTTCTCGTCGCTCAATTTTGCTGCGGACCATCCTGCGCGTGACATGCAGGACACATTCTTCATAGCCCGCAATCCCGAGGTGCTGCTACGCACACATACTTCGTCGGTGCAGTCGCGTGTGATGGAGACTACCAAGCCACCTATCCGCATCATATGTCCGGGACGTGTGTACCGCAACGAGGCTATTTCGGCACGCGCCCACTGCTTCTTCCACCAGGTAGAAGCCCTGTACGTGGACCGCAGTGTCTCTTTTGCCGACCTGCGTCAGACGCTTCTTTACTTTGCCCGCGAGATGTTCGGTCCCGATACCAAAATCCGTCTGCGTCCGAGCTATTTCCCGTTCACCGAGCCGTCGGCCGAGATGGATATCTCCTGCAATCTCTGCGGAGGCAAGGGATGTTCGTTCTGCAAGGGTACAGGCTGGGTAGAGATACTCGGCTGCGGCATGGTAGACCCCAACGTGCTTGAAGCCTGCGGCATCGACAGCAAGGAATATACAGGATTCGCTCTCGGCATGGGTGTCGAACGCATCACAAACCTCAAGTATCAGGTGAAGGATTTGCGCCTGTTCTCTGAAAACGACCGCCGGTTCCTGTTGCAGTTCCGCAGTGCGCGTTGACATCTGATGCTGTATGGCTATGACATCTCTCGGCATCATAGGCGATTGTGCCCTTGTGGCTCTCGGAGGAGGTCTGGGAGCGTTGTCGCGCTTCGGGGTGACGCAGCTTCCGTTTATCGAGCATGACAAATTTTATTATACCGTCGGCATCAACATAACGGGCAGTCTCGTCATCGGCATCCTGTGGGCAGTGTTCCATTATCTCGGAGTGCCGCGTTGGGTCTATATGCTCGCGATTACCGGGTTTCTGGGAGGCTATACCACTTACTCGTCGTTTTCGCTTGATGCCATGCAGCTGCTTCATGACGGACGCATTGCCGAGATGCTGTCATATGTGGCTATCACCCTCCTTGGCGGTCTCGGAGCCTGTGCGTTAGGTCTTTTCGGCACCGATAGGTTGCTGAAGCTTATATAAAGTCAGAGTTAATGACAGTCAAAGAACGTTTCAAAGGTATCATAGATTACTTCCTTGAGGCTATGCCCGAGGCGGCTACCGAGCTGCATTACAGCGACCCTTACCAGCTTCTCGTTGCCGTAATCCTGTCGGCACAGTGTACCGACAAGCGGGTCAATATGATTACACCTCCGCTTTTTGAGGCTTTCCCTACACCGCAGGCCATGGCTCAGGCCAGCCCGGAGGAGATATATCAGTATATCAAATCGGTCTCTTACCCCAACAATAAGACCAAATCGCTCCTCGGCATGGCCAAGGTGCTTGTGGAGAAATATGACGGCAAAGTCCCCTCGTCGATTGACGAATTGCTGACCATACCAGGCGTGGGGCGTAAGACTGCCAATGTAATCCTTGCCGTGGTGTATGACAAACCAGCCATGGCGGTAGACACCCATGTGTTCAGGGTAAGCGAGCGCATCGGCCTCACCACTGATTCGCGCAGCCCCTTGCAGACAGAGCAGCAGCTGATGAAGTATATCCCTGAAGAACTTGTTACGCGTGCCCACCACTGGCTGATACTCCACGGACGGTATGTCTGCAAGGCGCGACGGCCTGACTGCATGGAGTGCGGCATACGCGCATACTGCCGCCACTACAATTCATCCGAAAAGTAACCAATCCTCATTACATTTTTATACAGAAGTCTTAAGTCTGAAGATACCATGAAGCAGGTCAACCGTAAGGATTTGATGCAGTTTGTCAAATATTTAGTGGTAGGGGTGATTAACACCCTTGTCACGCTGATTCTCATATATGTCTGCAAGAGCATCATCGGAGTCAATCTCTGGGTGTCGAATTTCATCGGCTATGTCGGCGGTGTTATCAATTCGTTTCTGTGGAACAAATTGTGGGTCTTCCATAGCCGCAGCCACGGATGGCAGGTGGAGTGCGTCAAATTCATCGTAGGATTTGCGTTGTGTTATGGACTGCAGTTTGCTGCTACGTGGCTGCTGACCAATTATGTGATATATGATGATTTTTTGGTGTCGGCGTTTGGTTTTGCCGTTTCGGGCTACGGAGTGGCTACGGTGATAGGCATGATGGTTTACACAATAGCCAATTTTATATACAACCGCCTTGTCACATTCCGCCAAATCAGCATGTGAAACATAAAATATGTTAAAACGCATATCAGTCGGGTTGATTCTATAACCTTATTAATCAAGAGTTTCAAAAAAAATAGCTTATTTTGCATGACTTGAAACTGGCCATGCAAAGACATATTTTGACTTTTTTGTTGCTGATGTTGTGCGGTGCTTCAGTGGGCATCAAGGCGTCAAACCGTATTGTCGGAGAGGCAAAGGTGTCCCCCGAGGATATGTGTGAGTTTGTCCGTCAGCACAATCCCGATTTCCCTCTCGAAATAGCCGAGGCTTACTATGAGATAGGTTCCCGCTACGGTATACGTGGCGATGTGGCTCTTTGTCAGGCTATTATAGAGACGGGATGGTTTAAGTTTCAAGACGGTACGGCTGTGACTCCCGACCAATACAATTTCTGCGGACTCGGGGTGACGCGGCTTGGAGTCAAAGGCAATGCGTTCAGCTCCATACAGGAAGGTGTCACCGCCCAGATACAGCATCTCTATGCCTACGCCACACGTAAAAGCCTGCCGGATGGCGAGGAGCTGGTCGATGCCCGGTTTACGCTCGTCAGCCGTGGCTGTGCGCCTACCTGGGAGGGGTTAGGAGGCCGTTGGGCTGCCCGCAAGTCGTATGGCAAGGATATCCTTAACCTCTACAGCAAGATGTCGTCGCGCTATGCCGGCGGAAAAAAGAAGAAAACCGAAAGAAAGAAATCTGACTCTCCACGCTATGATATAGACCTCGTACAGCCTGTAATCTCGCCTGATGACGAAGCCTTGATGGCTTCTGCTTCCGCCGGCGATGCGGCGGATTTTGGCAGAGACATCCGCCGGCAGGTGCTTGAAGGATTGGCTGGCTCGGATATGTCCGATACCGATGCTGGTGCCACGGAGGAGTCGTCGGCAGAGGTGGTACGGAGGGCTTTTGAAAATGTCACGGCCGATGAAACGGACGCTTCCCACTGCCAGCCGGTATTCCCGGCAGTCCCTGCCCGCCTGATCCCCTACTTCATGGAGCAAGCCACCATCCACGCCCCCGCCGAGTAGCTTGCCGTGGATTGTGGCGTGGTGATGGTGTGTGGGTCGCGATGCGGCGGTGTGGCGGCAGCGGAGCCCCGGAGGGGATGGGCGGATTGGCGGCGTGGTGATGGTGTGTGGGTCGCGATGCGGCGGTTATGGCGAAAGCGGAGCCCCGGAGGGGCGGGCGGACAGTAGGGCGGGGCGCAAGCCCCGTTGCAATGGCGCACACCACATGATTAGCCCTGCAAGGGCTGGCGGTGCAAACCATGGGGACAAGCAATCGCCCAGATGTTATGCCACCCATTTAAACATCACCAAATCATATGCGGCTGAATCGGTAAACTCTCGATAATACTGCTTTCTGTTTTTCACATACTTGATAATATCCTGTTTTTTCGTTAATTTTGCTGAAAAATACAATCTATATATTATAAAATGATTTAGAAACTGTGACATCATGTGCCAAATTTATACAGTTTCGTACTCCTTTTATGAAGCTATGTTGTTAAGAGGTGTGAAAAGAATAGTGGTCGTTGTATTTCTGCTGTTAATCTTGCTGTCATTGCGTGCGGAAGAAGCAATGGACTCTGCACACAGCTATCATAGGTCGATTGGTGTCAAGGCTGCGTTTGACTTGAATATCCCTGGAAAATGGACATCGACTGACCCTGATGCTTTTGATTCGGGTAATATCGGATATGGCGGAGCGGTCGGGGTGGTCTACAATGTCATGAAGGACAGGCGGTGGTTTCTTGAGTCGGGTCTGATGTTGTCGTATGGCGAGTTCGGGGTCGATTTGCTTGTGGGTGAAATCTGTCTGTCAGGCCGTATGTCAAAGTTCGATGCAATAGTGCCGCTGACAGCCGGCTGCCAGTTTGGCTTGTTTGACTGGATGAGGATGAATGTAATGGCCGGCATCGAAGGGTCGCTGTGTTTGGGAGGAAGCATAGACGGTGATGCTGACGGGTGCGGTTATCCACTGTTCGGAAGCGACGGACTGTGGCGACGTGGCGACCTGAAATGGGGTGTTGGCGCCGGATTTGTCCGTGATAATATCGAAATAAACGTGATGATGTACTTCGGACTTATCAATATGGTCAAACGTAAGGATGTGGTCGTCCCGGAAGTGGTCAACGAGAATGTAGTACGCATCTCATGTACATACTACTTCAGGCAGTGAGGAGGTGACACCTCTGCATCGCATTGGCTGTCGGCAATGTTTGTCAGAGCGATATGAGTTCGTCGGGGAGGAAGTCGCGGGGGGCTTTTTGGCCGATGACCGTGTCCCACAGCATGGGCGATATGCCGTTGCCGGGACGCTTTACTGTCAGGTTTTCTTCGGTCAATGTTTCCCCTTGGGCTATGTGGCGGGCGGCGATGATGCTTTTGCGGGCTACCTCGATGTTGGGTCGCTCGGCATCGGTGACTTTCTTGTCGGAAGAGCCGAGGGCTTTCTCAATGTTGCGTATGGCGGTCACCATGGCTGCCAGTTCCGACGGCTCGAGCGAGGCGCGGTGGTCGGGACCGGGCAGTGTCTTGTCGAGGGTGAAATGCTTCTCTATCACCTTGGCTCCGAGGGCGGTAGCCGCAACAGGCACTTCGATGCCGCAAGTGTGGTCGCTGTAGCCCACGGCTCCGCATCCGAGCGATGACAGCGCGTCCATGGCGCGGAGGTTGACCGCCTCCATGGGAGTGGGATATTGTGTTGTGCAGTGGAGCAGCGTGATGTCGCGTCGCGGTATGCCTCCGGCTTCAAGCACCGCCACGGCTGCTTCCACTTCGTCGAGGGTCGACATCCCTGTTGACAGGATTACTTTGCCGCCCTTGGCTGCAATCTTGCGCAGATAGGGGAGGTTGGTGATTTCACCCGAGGGGATTTTCCAGTAGTCCATGCCGAGAGCCGACAGGCAGTCGATAGATACGAGATCAAACGGGGTCGACATGAATCCGATGCCTACTTCGTCGCACAGCTGTTTCAGCCCGGCGTAGTCGCCTAAGGGGAGATGTATGGCGCGGCACATCTCAAGCTGGCTCTGCTCGCTGCCGGTGGTCTCTTTTTGGTATTCGGCTTTCGGGGCGATGGCGGATATGACCAATTCGGGCACGGCGGTCTGGAATTTTACGTAGTCGGCTCCCGCCTCTTTGGCGGCATAGACCATCTTGCGTGCCATGTTGATGTCGCCGTTGTGGTTGACCCCGGCCTCGGCTATGATTATGACGTGGTTTGTGTCTGCTGTATGGTTCATTTGTCAGAATCTGTAATCAGTTGTCCGTTTTTGAATGTGACTTCCTGCATGTAGCGCGTAATCTCCACGTCGGCATCCCACACGGCGCGTTGCGGCTTCTGACGGCAGGCTTCCTGCAAAATCATCATGGGTATGTCGGCCCCTGCATGGACTGCGCACACGGCTCCTCCGCCCAATCGGGGGTTGATCTCCATAATCATCAACCGGCCGTCGCGCTTGTCGCGCAGGAGTTGTATGGTCACAGCCCCCCGCAGTCCGAGAGTGCACAGCGTGTCGGCTGCAAGTGTCTCGGCATCAGCGTCGTGGAATGTCGCCGTGCGTGAAGCCTCACCCCCTGTGACCTCAAGCCGTCGGCGTGTCACGGCGGCAAGCACATCGCCGTCATGGACCGACACGTAGCAGTCCACTGATATCTCTTCGCGCTCGTCGATGCGCTCCTGTATGAGGTAATTGTCGGCAGGCATCGGTAATCGGGCTATATCGGCAAGTGAGTCTATGGGCTGTATTCCCTTGGATGCCGAGCCGTTGCGCGGTTTGGCTATCAGCGGCATTGTGACATCTCCTCCTGTGTAGGTGGCAGGGATAGGGAGGCCTGCGGACGCGAACATAGCCGCACTGCGGCACTTGTCGAACATCAGTTCCGCTCCGTCCTTGTCGCCTACAGGCACAAATACGGTGCCGGGGTGTCGGTCGCGGTATGCTGCGGCTACACCTACTGCCGGGTCGACAAACGGGATGATTATGTCGATGCCGTATTGCTCTACCGTGTGGTGGAGGTGGTCGAGGATGTCAGGGTCGCTGAACTTACTGCCGATTATCACCTCTGCGCATGTGGCTATAGGCACGGTGGCTGACAGCTCGTAGCTGAAGATATGGGCTTCCGAGCCGAGCTTCCGCGCCGCTTGCCGGAACATCCGCGCCATGGACACGCGTTTTGCGCCGCCGAGCATCAGTATGCGTAATCCTGTGGAGGACGGTCTGTCATACATTATATATGTTGCTTTTGTATTTGGCAAGGTTTTTGGGGTCGCAGAACCATTGGATTGTCTTCCGCAAGCCGTCTTCGAGGCTGTGGGAGGGTCGCCATGATGTGAGCGACGTAATCAGAGTGTTGTCGCCGCATAGACGGAAAACCTCGCTTTTCGACGGGCGCAACCGCTGCGAATCGGTGACAAATGTGACATCCGCATCCATCAGCCGGGCTATCGTCTCCAATGTTTCCTGCATCGTCACCTCTGTACCTGTCGCTATGTTGATTTCACGCCCTTCGATGTCGGGAGCCTCAGCAAGGGCTATGAAACCCGCGACAGTGTCGGCTACGTAATTGAAGTCGCGGGTGGGGGTGAGATCTCCCACTTTTATTTCGTGTGCGCCGTTGGCTATCTGGGTGATGATGGTGGGGATGATGGCTCGTGCGCTCTGGCGCGGACCGTAGGTGTTGAATGGACGCGCTATTACTACCGGGAGGCCGAAAGCGTTGTAGAAACTCTTTGCCAAAGCGTCAGCCCCGATTTTTGTGGCGGAGTAGGGCGACTGCGGCTGACGGGGATGTTTCTCATCTATGGGGACATATTGCGCCGTGCCGTAGACTTCGCTCGTAGATGTGACTATGATGCGGTCAGCCTTTTCGTCACGTGCGGCCTGTAGCATGTTGAGAGTCCCTTTGATGTTGGTGTCGACATAGCTGTCGGGGGCTACATAGCTGTACGGTATCGCAATCAGGGCGGCGAGGTGAAACACCGTTCCGGTGCCGCGTGTTATGTGGCGGCAGAAGTCTGGATCCCGCACATCGCCGCACACCACCTCAAGGCGGTCGCCGTGGATGTCGTCAAGCCATCCCCACGAGTTGAAGGAGTTGTATTGGGCGAGGGCTCTTACCCTCAGACCCTTGTCGAGCAATGCCTCGGTGAGGTGCGAACCTATGAATCCGTCGGCCCCAGTGACGAGTACCGGCTTGTCTGCGTTTATCATAAATAAGATTTGTATTGACTAACTTAATAATGCAAATTTACCAAATTTATCCTCAACTCCCATGATAAAACGTTATATATACGTCCAGCCTTTATTTGGTTGTTGTTGTGTATTTACTATTGGTGCGGTGGTAGAGGGTGACGGGAGGGTAGGTTTGGTAGATGTTGATGTGGAAGGTTGCGACGGGGCAGTAGCCGTAGGATGTGGCGGAGGAGGGGAGAGGCGAATATTCGTCAGCTATTATCCATGGGTAATGTCCTGACAGGATGAGGTCATCAATGGAGTCTCCGTAAGACGATGCGGTGGCGTTGATTTCGTCCATTGAGGGTAGGAGGATGTCGATGAGACCGGGGTCGGAGGGCGATGCGGCAAGGGACGGTGTATAGCACTGCATGCCGTTATTTACGGTGGTAATCGAGGAAGCAAGTACAGAGGCTACCGGGGAGAAGTTAAGCACGGGTTCTCCAGCGGTGATTGAATGGAAACGGACGGACTCCGCTTCAAGTTGCTGCTGCGCTGCATGGGAAGGAGTAAACACGTAATCGTCAGAGCCGGGACTCCAGCAACCTAATCCCAAAAGGATAATCAGGAGATAGGTAATATTATTGTGCCATCGGCTTTGTACTACCATCTGGCAGATGAAGATTACAAGGGGTATGTACCACAGGTTAAATGCGTAAGTCAGGTATTGTCCCGGATGCTGCCCTATTACGACCCATACGGCAAACAAGGTCAGTGAGGCGAGGAAGTATCGGTTGTATAGCAGATTGCGGCCTGTATGCCATATGGCAAAGATGAAACCGATGGCTAATGGCCACGTTTCGGTGCAAATATCAATGAACTGGTTGAGCAGGTAGCCGGGATGCAGTCCGAGTCCCATGTGCAGGTGATGGAGCAGGTTGTAGACAAAAAATGCAGGGTAGCAAAATTTGACAACCGCTATGGCAGTTATGGTCAATAGAGTCACGACCATGCCTACATATATGGCGCAAAGACGCATGTCACGCACCGCAAGTATAACTGCCCCTACGCCGAAGATGGCAAAGAAATAAGGTTTGGTAAACAGACATGCCACCGACAGCAATGCGCTTAGTATCAGTCTTGACCACGATAGGCGCAAAGGGAGCGAGACCAGCGTAGCGAGAAGCAAAATGCATCCTAAGGCGGAGGGGGTCGCCGCACCGTAATTGCCATAGCTCCATGTGCGCAACATCCATGCGAAAGCCACAAGGCCCATGACCACAGCCGTGGATGCGTGAGTGGCTTTTCTGACCGATTTATACGTTACCCATGCTCCGAGGGCTGCGGTCAATGCGGTTAAATAGAGTGACAATACCCTGCACGCTATCAGCGGCGACCATCCGGTCATCCATGCCACAGACGCGCCTAACAGAGGAAACAATGGGCCATAAACATAGAATGGACCCTGTGCATCGGTTGGATAGATAGACTTGGACGCGAGAGTCTGCTGCACGGCATCAGCCTGTGCAAGTTCGCGGTACTCGTTAAGTGTGGGCATCATACACCAGTCCAATGAACTGATGGTCCATATCATTATCAACGCCAACGTGCTGACGGTGGCCAACGACAGGGATATGATACGAAGGTAGGAGCTCATGCCCTATATTTTTGTGGCACCGATGCCGGGGAGGTCGGGGCGGAGGGTAATCATGCCATCGACGATTTTCATGCCAGAGAAGCAATCGTTGGCTATGAGCAGATTGCCGTCAAGGTCCGCCCAGTCGGCCATCGGTGCGAGCTGCGATGCGGCCGATATGGCGCATGATGTCTCGGTCATGCAGCCCAGCATCACCTTCATGCCCATGCCACGCGCCAGTACCGCCATCTTATATGCATCGTGCAGACCGCCACATTTCATCAGCTTGATGTTGATGGCATCGTAGACTCCGTGGCACCGCGGTACGTCGGCAAGCCCCTGCATAAATTCGTCGGCCACGATGGGCAGGGGCGATCGTTCGCGCAGCCAGACGGTCTCGTCGATCATCTCCTTGGGCATCGGCTGCTCTACAAACAGGCATCCTTGCTCCTTGAGCCAGTGGCACATGTCAAGAGCCATATGTTTGTCATTCCATCCCTGGTTGACGTCGACGCATATCGGACGGTCGGTCATGCTGCGGATGGCTTCTATGGTCTCGCGGTCGCGGTCAAGCCCCATCTTGACTTTCAGCACCTTGTATGGCGCGGCTTCCTCGACCTTGACGCGCACCATGTCGGGCGTGTCGATGCCGATGGTGTATGATGTGGCCGGCGCAAGTGACGGATTCAGCCCCCATATCCTATACCACGGCTGTCCCATGAGCTTGCCGAGGAGGTCATGTAGGGCTATATCTACGGATGCTTTTGCGGCACTGTTGCCCGGAGCTATGCCGTCCATGTAATCATGGATGTCATCGATGCGAAACGGGTCGCTGAACTGGCTGAGGTCGAGCCGAGAGAGGAACTTTGTCACGCTCTCTATGCTTTCGCCGAGATAAGGGGGCATCGATGCCTCTCCATATCCGGTGATGCCGTCGATGGTTATGGAAGTAAGCACGTCGGGAGTCGTGGTACGCGAGAATTTCGCGAGATTGAATGAATGTCGGAGCTTCAACTCATAGGGGGTGAATGTCAGCTGCAACCCTTTGCCTGACAGCTTCGGCTGCTCAGTCTGAGTGTGGCTGTCGTTGGCCCACAGGCGCGAGGGGATGCCGAGTGCCATGCCGGCAAGGGCCATGTTGCGGATGAAGTGACGGCGGTCCATAGAGAGTGGATGTTGTGATGGCTTATTGGAGGGATTTTTGTAATTTTGTGATTGAGGTCTCTGAGAATCTGTTAAACTCAGGCAGCTTCTCAATTACGAAGTTACAAAAAATGGATGTGATAATGGTTAGATAGATGTAGGAGGTGGCTCGAAAATAATATATTAACACAAATTAAGTGTCAATTACATATTTTCATGATGCTGCTACATTGTTATGTCATAGGAGTTTATAAGACGTTTGATGCTTAGTGGCTCAAAAATGGTGTTATTAAACATATGAAAAATCTTGGATTGGTTGCCATAAAGGGCGTACCTTTGTATCACAAACCTAAAACAATCTTTTTTACCTTAGAAATTGTACCTATTGGAAACCTATAAAAAGAGGCTGCGTGATGCAGCCTCTTTTTATATTGTGTGGGTTGGGAGAAAACGCGGTCATTTCGGAATGTCGGCTGCACCGGGGTGTGAACTGCAATATGTATATACGAAAGGTGTGTGCGCTTCGTATCGTCCCGCTATATGCGCTTAAAAGCTTCACGAAGTGGAGGGTATGTTTTTTATACGACTATCTGCGTCGCCTTCAGCGAAAGCATTTCTGGCGGCACCGAGGATGTTATCTCTTGGACGATGGTCTGCAAAAGCGTTTTCCGGATGAAGTTTTGGCTGGTCAACATGATGATTTGCCGTGTGGGGGAGGGTATGGCAAAAGGGCGTACAAGTTCTTTCTGTCTTCCGTCCAGTTGCAAAACGGCCAGCCCGGGGATGAAGGTTATGCCTTTGCCGCTCTCCACCATGCGCATGAACGTCTCCATGCTGCCAAGGTGGTATGCCAGTTGGCTTGCCCGGGCAGTTTTGAGCTGGCAGAAGCGTTCCAGCTGGTCGCGGAAGCAGTGGCCTTCGTCCAGCATCCATAGCTGCGAGCCAGTCAGGTCGGATGTCCGGATCACTTCATTGCCGAATAGACGGTCCTCCCGCGCAATGTAAGCGTAAAACTGTTCGTAGAATAGTGGTGTCTGGCTGAATTCTTCCATGCCTGGCAGGTTGGCTACGATGCCGGCATGGATCTCTCCAGTCTGTAGAGCTGTCTTGATGTCGTTAATCTTCATTTCCACGACCCTGATGTCAAGTTGCGCATATTTTTTTGCTAATTGAGGGAAGAAGCGTGGCAGCAGGTAGGGGGCAATGGTGGGGAGTATGCCTAATCTGAAAATACCGCAGAGCGAATGTTTCGCTTCGTTTATGATATCTTTTATGCTGTCGGTGCGAACTAGTACCTCCTTGGCTTGTTCTATTATATGAACGCCGATAGGAGTAGGGCGTACAGGTTGCTGGCTGCGGTCGAAAACCTTAGCGTCAAGCTCTTCTTCCAGCTTTTGGATCATGGCACTCAAAGTGGGTTGTGTGACTCGGCAATACTCGGCGGCCTTGGCAAAATGGCGAAAACGATTGACTGCGAGAATGTATTCCAGTTGTTGTAAGGTCATGGTCGACAGGACTTTTGAATGATATATAGATTTATCCTATGCAAAGATAGAAATTATCTGTTTGACAAGTGCCTGTCTGCTGCTTACCTTTGTATCAGAAACAAATATCGATAGTATTAACTTAATAAAAAATAGAAAGATTATGAAGACTTTAGATTTCTTACATTTGAATGAGACGAAAGTTGCCGGCGTAGTATCGGCATTGCATCAGTTACTGGCGGACTTCCAGATTCATTATACCAATCTGCGCGGATTCCACTGGAATGTTAAAGGTCGCGGCTTCTTTGTGCTGCACAGCAAGTTTGAGGATCTGTACGACGATGCCGCTGCGAAAGTGGATGAAATAGCGGAACGAATACTGACGTTAGGCGGTACGCCCGAAAACAAATTCAGCGAATACCTCAAGGTGGCCAAGGTGAAGGAAATCTCCGGCATTTCATGTGGAGGCGAGGCTGTAGACCATATTCTCGAAACTTACAGCTATCTCATCGGTGAGGAAAGAAAGGTGATAGAACTGGCTAATGAAGCCGGTGATGATGCTACGGCCGACCTGATGACAGGTTACTTGAAAGAACAGGAGAAAATGGTTTGGATGCTCGTGGCTTTCAGCACAAAGAGCTGTGCAGACAAGTAGCCATTGATAAGCACACTGCAAAAAAAGTTAAGCATATAAATCCCTATATCTAAAAGATGACGGGTGCGCCGGTCGGTATTGTCGGCGCACCCGTCAGGCTTATTTTGACTATGTAATGAGGTTCAGGGGATGAGGTTGTAGCGACGGAACACTTTCTGGATTTTCTCAAGCGCGGTCTGTACCTGTTCCTTGGTGTGTGTGCCCATGAGGCTGAAGCGGATGAGGGTGTCGTGGGGCGCAACGGCCGGAGAGACAACCGGGTTGACAAACACTCCCTCGTCAAAGAGGTCGCGTGTGATGGTGAATGTCAGATTGTTGTCACGGATATAGAGAGGGATGATAGGTGTGGATGTATTGCCTATCTCGCAGCCCATGTTGCGGAAGCCTTCAAGGGCGAAATTGGTGTTTTCCCACAGCTGCTCTTGGCGTTCGGGCTCGGTCTCCATGATTTCAAGAGCCTTGAGGGCTGCGGCTGTGGATGCCGGGGTGATGCTGGCCGTGAAGATGTAGCTGCGCGAGTGGTGGCGGAGGAAGTTGGTTATCTCCTTGTCGGTGGCGATGAAACCTCCAAGCGAAGCGAACGACTTGGAGAATGTACCCATGATAAGGTCTACGTCATCCTGCACACCGAAGTGGTGGCATACTCCGCGACCTCCCTTGCCGAAAACTCCGATGCCGTGTGCTTCGTCGACCATGACGCTTGCATCGTATTTCTTTGCGAGTCGTACGATTTCTGGGACGTTGGCCACATCACCTTCCATGGAGAACACGCCGTCGGTGACGATGAGCTTGACCTTGTCGGGTTCGCACTTCTGGAGCTGCTTTTCAAGCGATGCCATGTCGTTGTGCTTGTATTTCAACGACTGGCTGAATGACAGGCGGCGACCTTCGATGATGGATGCGTGGTCCTGCTCGTCCCAGATGATATAGTCTTCGCGTCCTGTGAGAGCCGACACGACTCCGAGGTTGACTCCGAAGCCGGTGCTGTATATCATCACGTCCTCTTTGCCGATGTATTCGGCGATACGTGCTTCGAGGGTCTTGTGGAGATCCAGGGTGCCGTTGAGAAAGGGGGAGCCAGCGCAACCGGTTCCGTATTTTTTTGTAGCCTCTATGGCGGCTTCTTTGATGCGGGGGTCGTTTACGAGCCCGGAATAGCAGTTTGAGCCGAACATCAGCACCTTGCGGCCGTTGATGATAACTTCGGGATCCTGCTCACTCGAAATGGCCCGGAAATAAGGGTAGATGCCTGCCGCCTTGGCTTCTTGTGGGGCTGTGTAGCGTGCAAGCTTAGCCTGTAGTAGCTTCATAAGTGGAAGAATTGTAATTAGGCTGCAAATTTACAATTATTTTCTCATTTATTATTCCTGTCGTGTCGTGTTTTTAATAAAATATTTTGCAATTTTATTTATAAATTTAAGGTGTATGTGTGATGGTATGGAGATGATGTGTTATCGTGGAGCGGAGAGGGCGTTTTTTTTGAGAAAAAGTTTGCATGTTTATTTAGTTAATGATTACATTTGCGTCACAGTAAGTGAGCCGCACAGATTGATGCGTATTGCTGCAACAAACATAAACAACAACTATAAATACACGTAATACTACAACAATGATTTTTACTTTCCGCATAGTCTCCGATGAAGTGGATAATTTCAAGCGCGAAATCAAGATTGATGCTGATAATACGTTCCTCGATCTCAGAAATGCCATCTGTGATAGTGTCGGCTATGATAAGAATCAGATGAGCTCTTTTTTCCTTTGCGAAGATGGATGGGAGAAAGGAAAGGAGATTACCCTCGAGGATATGGGATCGGATAGCTCAGAGGAGGTCTACATAATGGACGAATGCCCCCTGAGTGATTTCATAGAGGATGAAGGGCAGCGGCTCATATTTGTGTTTGACTATATGACTGACCGCGCTTTTTTCATGGAGATGAAGAAGAGCGAACCCGGCAAACATCTGAGCGAAGCTTACTGCTCCATATCTATGGGTAAGGCTCCCGCGCAGTTTGTCGACCTTGACGAGTTTGATGCCAAATCGGATGCTAAGGCTGCAAAGGCGGCCCAGATAGCGGAGGATGACATGGATGCCGATTTCTACGGATCCGAGGGCTATAACGATGACGAGTTCTCGCTTGACAATTTCGACGAGATGAGCCTCGACGAATAAGCCTTGACGAATAAGAATTTCATTGCTTTTTAATTATATTCGGGAAGCTGGCGGCTCAGATGTGGAGCCGCCAGCTTTTTTTGCCGATTGTGGATGGGCTTGTGTCCGTGCATCTTATAAATTTATAAGAGATTATCCGATTCAGGTGGCATAGTCCTTTGATGTGGCGCAAGTTCCCATTCTTTATAATCCGTGGACGGCGATACGGCTTTCGGGGGTGTAGTCTGGCAGGTGGCGGATGTCTGACGCGATATTGTCGCGGTGGTATCTGGTATAGAACGTATGGCTTGCTCGGGAGAGCATCCACGACATCATGGTCAGCAGGTTGCATATTCTTGGTGTGGCGCGGTAGAGTATGCGGCGTGTTCTGGCTTTTGTCCTGCGCCTGATCAGGCATGATACCTTATAGACAAAGCGGCAAAGATGGCTCAGACGTGTGTTTACTGCTGTGACCGATGTCTTGATTTCACGAAATAAATCTATAGCGGCTGACAAGATGCCGCATATGGCGGTCACGACCCATTGGAGTATGCGAAGTGATATTACGAGGACGGCAGAGGCTATCAGCAGGCTTGCTGCAAGGATGAGTACGGTTTTCATGTCGGTGTTTTTTTATTGGTTCACATTGCTGTTACTGATTACGTTATCGTTATAGGTGCAAAGTTCTGCACTGGCATGTGTCAGGATGAAGCACGCGTGTGTTAATAAATGCAACAAGGAGCGGCATTTCACAATGTCGCTCCTTGTTGAGCCGTCATGGTGACGACTAATAGTTTTTATCTAAAAACACATCTTTCTTACCAATTCGTATTTCTTGCATTAACCTAAAAACATCAGTTTTTCAGATGAGAATCTGAATGTCATTATCTTGACGATGCAAAGTTACATATCGTGTCAAGGGTTTGCAATAAAATATTAATTATATATAGATTAATTATATTCAATATAGTTAATATTATATTGAATAATAGTGATTTAATATTATATTACATAGTTGATAATATAGAATGATATATGACATATGATGGGAAATATAACGCCGATTTCACACTCCCGATGCCATGCTTCCCGATGCAACAGCATGGTCTTTGGAGCGGAGTCAACCATTTTTAAGATGTATAGAGTCAGTTTTCTCCTACTTTTTCACTACTTTAGCTGTTGTATTAAGTATGGCGCATATTTGACAGGTACACCATAGAAACAACTAACACACTAATGGATCGCATAAAAGTTAAAATAATTAACCATTCAGGACATGAGGAGCCGGCATACGGTACACCGTCGTCGGCAGGCATGGATCTCCGTGCGTACCTTGACGGGCCTGTTGTGCTTAAGCCTCTTCAGCGCGCCCTGATACCGACAGGGCTCAGGATACAGCTTCCACAAGGTTATGAGTGCCAGATACGTCCGCGCAGCGGATTGGCTCTGAAGCACGGCATATCGCTTGTCAATACTCCGGGCACTGTCGATGCGGATTACCGGGGCGAAATCGGGGTGATAATGATTAATCTTTCCGACGAGCCGTTTACCGTCAACGATGGTGATCGTATCGCCCAGATGGTTGTGACGCGGTACTCTCATGTAGAGTGGGAGAGCGTTGACGAGTTAGACACTACCGAGCGTGGTGCCGGAGGCTTCGGACACACAGGAGTGGGTTGAGTCATAGCACATTATAGATACGTGCACTATTTGTGATGACATGCTTAAACGATACATTGATAGCAATACGACGTGGTAAAACATCGAAATCAACGACATATGCGGCTCTGGGTCATAGCCTTGGTGGCAGTAGTGTTTGTGGTGGTGCCGGCGCTGGCAGGGTCAAAGTACGCGAAATGGGACGATGAAGCATCCCGCCGCAAGGCCGACTATATATTTCTGGAAGCCGGCCATCAGAAAGCCCTCGATGCCAATGATGCCTACTTCGACCTGCTCAAAAGGGCATTGCAGGAAAATCCTGACGATAAGATGCTGGAGTTCAGCTACGGATTTTATCAGATTATGGTGGGCGGCAAGGATTCGTCGGCCATCGCTAAGGGATATAGCCGTATGCAGGGGTATTTCTACGCGCATCCGGAGGACTTCTACAGCAGCGTCACCTATGGACGCGTCAGCGAGATGCTTGGCCGCCCTGAGGAGGCCCGTGAAGTGTGGCGCAGGCTTCATATGATATATCCTGAGCGAACAGAGGTGGCTTACCGTTATGCCGAGGCGTTGCTTAACAGTCGAGACTCGCTACTTAACGGCAAAGCTATAGCTCTGTATGATTCGCTGGAGGTGATGGATGGCAAGGATGTACAGGTCACCAACGCCAAGATAAGATATTACTTGTCACGCAATGATACGGCACAGGTCTATAACGAACTGCAGTCGCTCCAGGCGGCGTTCCCGCACTCAGCGCAGATATCCTCATATGCGGGGGACGTACACTCCGCCCTCGGCGACAGTGAGGGAGCTCTGGCGTTGTACCGCAACGCATGTGAGGTGGACTCCACCGATGGGTACGCGTTCTACTCGTTGGCCAATTTCTACAAAAGCCAGGGCGATGCGGAAGCCTATCGGAGGGAAATCATCAATGCCTTGCGTAAGACATCCCTTGACCTTGACACGAAGCTCCAGATACTCAAATCTGTGGTAGAGAGCGACCTTGACGACTATATGACGAGCGGAGAAACCATAGCGGCCGGCGACACGGTGGCGGTGGTTGATTCGGCGGAGGTGGATGCCACGGTAATGGTCGATACCTTAAGTTTCATGGATCGCGTCGCCCAAAGGCAGGCGGAGATAGGCAACCTGTTTAAGATAGTCCTTGACGAGCATCCCCACGAACCTGACGCTTACAAGTTTTATGCAAGCTACCTGCTGTCAATGTCAGACAATGCTGGTGCCGCGGAAATGCTCGGACGCAGCCTGGAGCTTGACCCTGCCGATGAAGAGCAGTGGATGGCGCTCATATCCATAGAGATGCAGGCCAATGATGCCGAGGGCGTGGAGGCCAGTGCGCTCCGGGCAATGCACTATTTCCCCTCCAACAGCCAGTTTCCGCTGATGCTGTCGGCAGCATACCAGCAGGAGAAGCGTTATGTGGAGGCGATGGAGATGCTTGACAAGTCGGAAGCCCTGACCGATTCGGCCGACATGGCTACGCTGTCGGCCATAACGGGTGCTAAAGGAGATCTTGAATATGTCACCGGGAACAAGGCTAAGGCATTCGAATACTATCGTAAGGCTATAGAGCAGTATCCGCAGAACTGGACCGCCCTCAATAACTGCGCTTACTATCTCGCATGTGAGGACCGCGACCTCGAAGAAGCCCTGTCGATGGTGAAGAAAGCTGTCGATGGCCGTCCTGATGAGCCTACGTCGCTTGACACATATGCCTGGGTGCTGTTTAAGCTGAAGCGTTATGCCGAAGCCAAGGAGATGATTGACAAGGCATTGCAGCTCACGACCCCGGAAGATATGACTGCTGAGGAGTATGACCATGCAGGTGACATATACTTCATGAACGGGGAGCGGGACAAGGCTCTTGAATACTGGGAAGAGGCATTGCAGCTCGACCCCGACAGTGCTACTATCAAGCGCAAAGTCAGAAACAAGACGATATTTTTCGATTAAGAAAATTAACCGCGATTTATTATGTGCATTAATTTTCGGGGCTTACTTAGTGCAGTTACCAAGATGTCTAAATACAGAGTATACATAGCGGCTGTCGTTGCATTTGCAACCATTCTGTCGGGCTGCCGGTCGTCGCAGCAAGCTGCGAAACCGGTAGGGCCCGAGAGCCGTATAGCCGCATCGAGCCTGTCTCAGCGGCTTGGCGAGGTTGCGGCTTCTATGCGTGGCTGGCAATCGGTCAAGATGCCGATGAGTGTGAAAATAGAGAGTCCTGCCAAAGCATCGCTCGGCGGCACGGTGGTCATGCAGCGCGGCCGTGGCATCAGCATGTCGCTGCGATTCATGGGATTGGTCGAAGTGGGGACCCTTACGGTTACTGACGATTCAATCACCGTCATCGACAAATACCATAAATTCTATCTGGCAGAGCCGGTCAGCGTACTTTTAGGAGGTGTCGGTTTCACCGTCAATAACCTCCAGGACATATTGCTCGGACGGGCGTTTGTAGCCGGCAGTGACGGCTTCACGCCGTCGGACGACTTAGTATTACACACCCTTGACGGAGACGTATGGTCGGTGACACCGCCGCCATTTGACTCCCGGTGGAGCTACTCGTTTGTGTTCGATGCGTATAATCTTATTAAGGAGTTGGTGGTGTCAGCGTCCGGACTGCCGAAGGCTGTCATACAGTATGACGGATTGGATGCCGCGACACCAGCAGGTCCCGTCGCCGGAAAGATGACGGTAGACGTGCCGGGACGACGTGCCGTCAAGGTGTCGGTGACATGGAAAACAGGCCGTGCCCAGTGGGACAGTGCGCAGGTGGAGATGCCCTCGGTTCCTGCCGGGTATCGCCGCATCATGCCTGACATGCTCCCTTCGCTGCTCGGAGACCTCTAATACGGTCTCCGTCAGATTTTTCGGTGACAATTATTGCGGTAATTGTTGCATTTGACGCTCGGATTTGCTAAATTTGGGTGTGTGGTCTGTCTTCTGACAGGCCGATATGATTTGTGATTCATTTAGTACAATAAGGACAATAATCTAATAATAAAAAGTACCTGAAAAACAATGAGTTATCTCAAATTTGACAAGAATTTGCTGATTAATCTCGACCAATCGCTGCGTATGGAAATGCTTCGCACCAACCAGAGCGGAGCCTACCACTGCACGTCGCTGACCGATTGTAACACGCGCCGTCAGCACGGTCTGCTTGTTATCCCTTTGCCCGGTGCCGGTGGAGAGCCGCATGTGATGCTGTCGTCGCTTGACGAGACTGTCATACAGCATGGTGCTCCGTTTAATCTCGCCCTGCACCGCTATCAGGGAGGCGTTTATGCCCCTAACGGGCACAAATACATACGCGAGTTTGATTGCGAGAGAGTGCCGCGAACCACTTACCGTGTCGGTGGGGTGATACTCACCAAGGAGAAAATCTTCATCTCCAATGAAAACCGCATCCTGATAAGGTACACCTTGGTGGATGCACATTCGCCTACAACTCTGCGGCTGCGTCCCATGCTGGCGTTCCGCAAGGCCGACGACATATGTGTAGCCAACGACCGTATCAACACCGAGGTGCGTCAAGTCCCTAACGGCATAGACTGCTGCCTGTATGACGGCTATCCGCACCTGTATATGCAGACATCATCGCCCTCTGAGTTCGTCCCCAAAGCCGACTGGTACCACAACTTCGAGTATATCAAGGATGTCGAGCGGTATGAAGGACGCTGTGAGGACTTGTGGACTCCCGGTTACATCGAGTTGCCTATCCGCCCGGGTGAATCCGTGATATTTTCGGCGGGGACATCAGAGGTGCCGCCCGGCAAGATTGAAAAGATGTATGAGGCGGAAATCGGAAGCCGCACATGCCGCACGAGTTTCTTCAACTGTCTCAAAAACGCAGCCAAGCAGTTTTATCTGCGGGCTGACCATGACGGAGAGAAAGCAATGTACATCCTGTCGGCTTATCCGTGGGGTGGTATCAGGGCGCGTGACATATTCATGGCATTGCCCGGGTCTACTCTATGCATAGACCATCCGCAGGATTTCGAGCAGATATTCGCCACTGCTTCGGATGCGTTGCTTGGGTTCCTCGACGATGGGCGGTCGGATTCGGTTATACAGAATCTTGATGCCCCCGACATACCCCTCTGGGCGTTGTGGGCGGTGCAGGAATATGCTGTGCGATGTGGCAAGGAAACGGCACGCGAAAAGTACGGCGAGTTTGTCGCGAGAGTCATCGACGACATCCTTGCCGACAGTCATCCCAATCTGCATGTCGACGACCGTGGACTAATCGAGACAGCCGGCCACCGCACGGCCGCTTCATGGATGGCAGCTACGATGCCTGGCAGCACTGTGCCACTGATACCGCGCACGGGCTATCTCGTTGAGCTCAACGCGCTGTGGTATGATGCGCTTGAATTTGCCATAGAGCTGTTTGACGGCGACACTAAGTATGAAAAGCAGAGGGAAAGATGGTCGGCGGTATCGGCATCGCTCGCACCGTCGTTCATATCGATGTTCCTCAACGAAGCCGGATATCTTTGGGACTATGTGGAGCATAGCGGCCCCAACCCCGAAGTGAGGCCCAACATGGCGATAGCCATAGGTCTGCGGCATACGCCTCTAAACCGCCGCCAGTGCAAGGGCGTGCTCGACGTGGTCACCCGCGAGCTTCTGACCCCCAAGGGGTTGCGCACACTGTCGCCGAAGAGCGGCAACTACCGTCCGCTTTATGTCGGCACGCCGGAGGAGCGGGCCAAGGCGCACCACAACGGCCCTGCACGCCCCTGGCTGATGGGCTTCTATGCAGCGGCGTACCTCAAAGTGTTCGGCATGAGCGGAGTCGGATATATCGACCGTATGCTCATCGGCTTCGAGGACGAGATGTCGCGTGACTGTATCGGCTCGTTGTCGCAGCTCTATGACGGCAATCCGCCCTTCAACGGTCACGGGGCTGTCAGCCATGCCGTCAATGTGGCCGAGGTGCTGCGTGCGCTCACCACATTGCGTAAGTTTGAATCAACTAACAAGTAGTCCATCTAATACACAGACATGAAAGCATTAATGTTCGGGTGGGAATTTCCCCCTCATATCCTCGGCGGACTCGGCACAGCAAGCTACGGTCTGACACGCGGCATGTGGCAGTGTGGCGATATGGACATTACATTCGTAATCCCCAAGCCGTTTGGCGATGAAGATAGGCATTTTGCCAACATCGTAGGCGCTTCGCAGGTGCCTATAGCATGGCGTGACGTCGACCGTGAATATGTCGAACAGCGCATAGGGCGTGTGATGTCGCCTGACCTTTACTATCGCCTGCGTGACCACATCTACGCCGATTTCAACTACATGCGTACCAACGACCTCGGCTGCATAGAGTTTTCGGGCCGTTATCCCGACAACCTGATTGAAGAGATCAACAATTACTCTATCATGGCCGGAGTGATAGCGCGTACGCTTGACTTCGACATCATACATAGCCACGACTGGCTGACATATCCTGCCGGTATCCATGCAAAGCAGGTCACCGGCAAGCCTCTCGTCATCCATGTACATGCCACCGATTTCGATCGTTCGCGTGGCAATGTCAATCCTACGGTGTTCAATATCGAGCGTGACGGTATGCTCAACGCTGACCATATCATCACCGTCAGCAACCTCACTCGCGACACCGTCATCTACAAGTACGGCATCGACCCGGCAAAAGTCACCACTGTCCACAATGCCGTCACACCCCTCGACGCTGAGACTCTTGCCATAAAGGCTTCCAAACCCAAGGAAAAGGTAGTGACATTTCTCGGACGCATCACCATGCAGAAGGGTCCGGAGTATTTCGTTGAGGCGGCGGTCAAGGTGCTCAAAAACAATCATAACGTCCGCTTCGTGATGGCCGGAAGCGGCGACAAGATGGATGAGATGATTACCCTCGCAGCCAAGCGCGGCATAGCTGACCGGTTCCATTTCCCGGGATTCCAGAAAGGGAAACAGGTCTACGAGATGCTGTCGGCGAGCGATGTCTACGTGATGCCGTCCGTGTCCGAACCCTTCGGCATATCGCCGCTTGAGGCTATGCAGATGGGCGTGCCGTCGATCATCAGCAAGCAGAGCGGATGTGCCGAGATTCTGACTAATGTAATCAAGACAGACTATTGGGACATAGATGCCATGGCCGATGCCATAAACGCGCTTGTGGCATATCCGTCGCTGCACAAGCAGCTCAAAGAGGACGGGCTTGCCGAAGTCAATGCCATCACGTGGGACAAGGCAGGTCAGAAAGTCATAGACATCTACCACAAGGTGCTTGGCTGGTAAATGCCGTTATACACAAAAACACAGTCTAAATAAAATCAAGCGAAAACATACATAAACGCCATGAAATCCATCTGTTTCTATTTCCAGATACATCAGCCTTTCCGTCTGAAACGGTATCGTTTCTTCGACATAGGCAATGACCATTACTATTATGACAATTTTGCCAACGAGGACATAATCACACGTATCGCATACCGCAGCTACATACCGGCTGCCGATACTTTGCTGAAGATGATTCGTGACAGTGGCGGTGCTTTCAAATGCGCCATTTCGGTCACAGGTCTCGCATTGGAGCAGCTTGAGCAGTATGTGCCGGAGTTCATCGACCGTATGCAAGCGTTGGTGGCCACAGGGAGTGTGGAGATACTCGGAGAGACATATTCCCATTCGCTCGCGTCGCTTATCGACCCCGAGGAGTTTGCATTGCAGTGCAAAGAGCATGACGACAAGATAGAGCAGCTCTTCGGCCAGCGTCCACGCGTACTCCGCAACACCGAGCTAATTTACTGTGATGAAATAGCCCCGCAGATACTCGCCATGGGTTACAAGGGCGTGATTACGGAAGGCGCGAAGCACATACTCGGATGGAAGTCGCCTAATTACATCTATTCGGCAGCCGAGGCCCCCGGTCTTAAGCTCCTGCTGAAAAACGACGCCATGACAGAGCCGATAAACTATCATTTCTCCACTCAGCCCATCACGGCGGATCAGTATATCTCCCAGATTGCTGCAACCCCTGCCGAGGAGCAGATTTTCAATATCTTCATGAGTATGGAGACCCTTGGAGAGACCCAGCCGGTTGAGAGCGGCATATTCAGCTTTATGGAGGCTCTGCCGAGGTTTGCCCGTGACATGGGCATCGGATTTGTCACACCGTCGGAGGCCGTCGACAGCATCCCGGCTGTGGCTCCGTTGGAGGTGATGCATCCGATTTCATGGGCGGATGAAGCTCGCGATACTTCGGCGTGGTTGGGCAACGCTCTCCAGAACGAGGCTTTCCGCAAGCTCTACAGTGTGGCTGAGAGGGTACGCTTGTGTGACGACCGACGGTTGCGTCAGGATTGGATGTACCTGCAGGCGAGCGACCATCTATTCTACATGTCGACCAAGCATCGCGCCGACGGCTCTATCCACTCGTTTTTCAGCCCTTATGAATCTCCGTTCCAGGCTTTCACTAACTACATGAATGTCCTTGCCGACTTTATTGTGAGGGTAGAGGAGCAGTATCCGTTGTCGATAGAGAATGAGGAACTTAACGCACTCCTTACCACCATACGCAACCAGAGTCGCGAAATCGAAGAACTCAACAAGCAGCTCGCGTCGGCACACACCGACCGCGAGCATTACAACGAGGAACGCAAAGCCCGCAAATCCCGCTCTGCCAAGAAGACGGTTTGATTTCACCCATAGATTTTTGTAAGGAGTTCTTTCTATACACTTCGAAATAAGACAGCCCGCCACGGTTTATGCCGTGGCGGGCTTGTATGTTATGTATGTGTAGCTATTTGATTTTGGCTCTGATGCGGCTGAGGATGGTCTGCGTGACACCGCAATAAGATGCAATATTAACTAAAATTAACAATGGGGGGGGGTAAATTACCATATTTTATATATTTTTGCGAGCGTCATGTGTGACTCGTACACACATGATATGCGTTCGGAAAAATGCTTGCCCAATATCAATAAGATATATAGAGGCAGCAACTTCATAAGCCGTAATCCTGAGCTAAATCAAAACAGCGTTTAACCCCCTTACCTTAGTGTGTCGAATCATGAAAGAGGAAGTCGGTCCGTATGCCGGATATAAACATACTGGTATGTGTGTAGGCGGCGATACCTATACGGTCAAATACATTATGTCTTTATTCCGCCAATGGTCGGGTTCAATCAGCCGTTGTTTATCTTATCAAAGGGCTCTTTACAGGATGGCTGTGGTCGGCAAATATGATGATTTATTGGCTTCGCTTAAATCAAAAGCGCAGATAGATGCAGAGATGGATACGTTCTACGAGGCATTTGACCGTATGTTTCTCTCTATATATCCCGATTTTGTCTCGCAGATCAGTGCTATGATAGAAAACCCCTCAAAGCCCCGGAGGAGCAGTCTGTCGACAGAGATGCGTATCATCGCGTTGATGAAACTCGGCATAGAGGACACTGACGACATATCGGCTATGCTCCGTTACTCGCCTCGCACTATCTATAATCTCCGCACTCTGATACGCTCGAAGCTGACAGTCAGTGTCGATGAGTTTTATCGTCGGCTGGCATCCATGCCGTCTGCAATGTAGATGCTTGAATCTACCCATACAGAGTTTGAATATTACTCATTTAAATATTAAGTTGTTGATATATAGAATATTGTAATGGTGTGTCGGGGAGGCGTAGTTACCCATTGAGGGTATGTATCTGTATGATGTATAATTTTGCGATGTTTTCATTTTGTTGTAGATATACTTACCAATCTCAATATCATACTTACCAATTTCCAAAATCAATTTCTAAAACATTACTCTCTATGAAAAAGCATTACCTTAAAGTCGGTAGGTGGCTGTTGGCGGCTCTGTGCCTGACTGCGGTTTGGCCGTCGTCTATGGCTCAAGGCTATGGTTTGCCTGCCAACATCCAGGACGGCAACATCCTTCATTGCTTCAACTGGCCGGTATCGGCTGTCAAGGCCGAGCTCCCTGCTATCGCGGCTGCCGGATTCGGCTCTGTGCAGCTTTCTCCCCTCCAGCGTCCCGATGTAAGCGCTTCGGGGTCTCCGTGGCATGACCTCTATCGTCCCTACGACCTCGCTTTTAAGTCGTCGGGCTTTTGTTCCGAGCAGGATTTGAGAGACCTTTGTACAGAGGCGGCCAACTACGGCATAAAGGTCATCGTCGATGTCGTGGCCAACCATGTCGACAAGACTGCCGGTTACCATGACACGTGGTGGGACTCCAACGGGCGTGTGCGTTGGAACGGCGGTATCAATTATGGCGACCGCTATTCCGTCACCCACGGACAGCTCGGCGATTACGGCGATGTCAACTCCGAAGACCCGGAAGTGCAGGCCCGCGGCAAGGCGTATATCGAATTTCTCAAGAGCTGTGGTGTCAAAGGTATCCGTTGGGATGCTGCAAAGCATATCGCCACTCCCAGTGAAGGTTGCGGATTCTGGAGCGCGGTGACATCCGTTTCCGGCATGTGGCACTACGGCGAAATCCTCAACGATGACGGCTCTCCAATCAACGAGTATGCCAATTACATGAGTGTGACCGACAACCGTTACTCCAACGGAGCAGCCCAGTACAACGGTGGCGTCCAGCAGGGTTACGCCGGTGAATGGGTTGCCAACCGTGGTGTTGCCGACAACAAGATGGTCTATTGGGCTGAAAGCCACGACACATATTCCAACGATGACTGGAGCATGAATGTGGACCAGAGCGTCATCGACCGCGCTTATGCTTGTGTTGCGACCCGTAACGGAGCGACAGCCCTCTACTTGTCACGTCCCAACACCAAGGGCTTCAACAATATCAAGACAGGCAAGGGTTCTACAGCATTCAAGTCTGCTGCGGTTACAGCTGTCAACAAGCTGCGCAATGTCGCCGGCAATGCCCGAGACTATGTTACATCCACGGGAGATGCTTTCTCTTGCACACGTGAGGGCGTTGGTGCTGTCATTGTTATGAAGGGCAGCGGCAACATCTCCATAGCCAACGGCGGCGGTTACTGTCCAGCAGGTACATATACCGATGTGGTGAGCGGTGGCCAGTTCACAGTGACATCGTCCACTATCAGCGGCAATGTAGGTTCAAGCGGTATAGCAGTGATATATAAAGGCGGCTCCACGGGTGGCGGCGGTGGCACTGGCGGTGATACTCCTACCACTGACAAGCAGTATTGCTATTTTATCAATAGCAACGGTTGGACACCATATGTATGGGCATGGAACGCCAATCAGGGCGATGCGAATTGTAATGCCAACGGTACATGGCCCGGTGACCTCATGATTCAGAAAGACGGCAAATATTACTGGGAAGCTCCGGCCGGAAAGGTTCCGACCCATATTATAATCAGCAACAATGGCAACGAGAAAGCCGGAGGCGGTGGCTCTGCACCCGGTGAAGGAGACCTCGTGTTCCAGAATGGAGCTACCTATAATGCAGACGGCACCATAGCCGGCGGTGGCTCAGGAGGTGGTGGCACTACTGGAGGCACAGCACCGTCATCGCTCTACATCCTCGGCAACCTCGCCAACGGCGCAGGCTGGGGTGCTACTCCTGGAATTGGAGTCGCTATGACCAAGAGCGGCAATAAGTTCACGGCCTACGATGTGGAATTTGAGCTTGCCGCAGGCGAAACCTCATGCTTCTTCAACCTCGCCACGGCTACGGCATCTTCATGGGACGCTCTCAACCAGAGTGCCGACCGCTACGGTGCTTCTGTCGAAGGTGCTCCTCTGACCGTGGGTCAGTCTGCGGCTATGACGGCCTATCCTCTCAATGTCTCTGCTTCGGGCTGTCAGTCATGGACCATAGCCCCGGGCCAGTATACCATTACTGCCGATTTTGACAATATGACAGTGACAGCTACGACCACAGCCCTGTCGACAGGCAATGTGGACTCTGACGATGACTCTGTAGAACCTATATACTACAATCTGCAAGGCGTAAAAATTGAAAATCCCACTCCCGGTTTATATATTGTAGTCCGTGGCCACAAAGTGACAAAGGAAATGATAAAATAATGTGTTAGAGAGATTTTTATTATCGTGAAATATTAATTAGAGCTTCTTACGCCAGGGAAGAGAAAGGCCGCTGTTGTGCGAACAGCGGCCTTTTTTATATGGGCTTTGTTAGACTATGTTTATGTGATTCATGCCTCGTTTGAATCCGTGTACCTGCTTAGTATGTCGAGGGCTACGGCATCGTCGGTGTTCGCATCGATGACACGTGTGGCGGCAGCCTTGACTTCGGGCAGGGCGTTGGCTACGGCCACGCTTTCATCGGCCACAGCCATCATGGGCAGGTCGTTGAGGTTGTCGCCGTAGACCACAAGGTGTTCCGCACCTGTCTGTGCCTTGAGAGACAAGACTGCCGATGCCTTACTGACACCTGGTGCAAACAGTTCAAGGATGCCGGTATTGTCACTGAATACGTCGGTGAATGCCGACACCGAGCAGATGCCGAGTGCGCGGATATTGTCGGCTGCGGCAAATATCCTTTCTTTTGGTCCCATGGCGAATAGCAGCATTGTGTGTCCGCCATCGGGTATCGGCTGGTCGATATGAAACTCTTTCAGGCCGCTTTCGCGTCGCTGGTCCATGAATGTCATGTCTTCAGGGCTGAGAGGGGAGTGGCGGTAGACATGCAGCAGCGGGTCGTTGTCGAAAAACATGTAGACAAACGGGCGAATCCCATAGTTGTTCAGCAATTCTATGAGCCGTCGGTCGGCTCCATATTCAAATGGGCGTGTGCTGGCATATGTTTGCTTCTCTCTGTCCCACATGGCTGCTCCGGTCATAACTATTGCCGGCAGCGAGGTGTACATCCCTTCAAGGAGAGGTTGGACCGTGGCCGGTGTGCGTGCTGTCGCCACTGTGATGAGTGCGCCTTGGCGTGAGAGGTCGCTGATAATCCGTGCCGAACGTGGACTGACTTTGCTTTGGTCATCAAGCAGAGTGCCGTCCATGTCGGTTATGAACAGTTGCTTCATGCGTCGGTAGTTGAGAGGGCGGGGTTAAGTGGGAGTTCTATGACGAATGTAGTACCGATGCCGGGCTGGGAGTCGCTGACATATATTTTACCTCCGTGATATTGCGTGACGATACGCCGTACTAATGTCAGTCCGAGTCCCCAGCCGCGTTTTTTTGTAGAATATCCGGGCTTGAATATGTCGCGGCGCTGCTTGCGTGTCATACCTTTGCCGGTGTCGCTCACCATGATTATGGCATTGTCGGTGGTGGATTTGACCTCGACAGTTATGGAGCCTTGTCCGTCCATGGCATCTACTGCGTTTTTGATGAGGTTTTCCATCACCCATTCGAGCAGCGGGGCTGAAAGGTTGGCATTGATGGGAACGCTTGACTGCGTGAAAGTCAGCGTAATCCGTCGGGATATGCGGCTCTTCATGTAGTCGACCGACTGGCCTACCACGGCATTGAGATCTGATGGCTCCATGTTGGGCTTGCTGCCGATTTTCGAGAATCGCGATGCGATTGTCGACAGGCGGTTGACATCCTTGTCCATCTCTTTGACCGTATCGTGGTCCACGCCCTCGGCCTCAAGCAGTGGCAGCCATGCCATCAGGGACGATATGGGTGTGCCGAGCTGGTGTGCGGTTTCCTTTGACAGTCCTACCCACAGCCGGTTTTGCTCGGCTTTCTTGGAAGCCCTCAACGCCAGATATATTATGGCGATGAAAATCACCATGACGAGCACCAGAATATAGGGATATATGTTGAGGGTCTTGAGTAGACGTGAATCCTCGTAATACAGGTGTTGCACATTGCCCTCGGAGATGTCGATGTGGATTACGTTGGGCGACTGCCTCAGACGGTCGAGTTTGGACTGCAGGTATCGTTTGTTGGCGTCCGACAGCTCCCATGGCGCGAGACTGTCGATGGGCTGGGGGAGTGAGAAGTTGCGCTGCATGATGATTGTCCCCTCGTCATCGGTCAGCAGCAGGGGGATAGTGCGGTTGTCCTCAATGATACTGAGCAGAAACTCCAAAGTGGCCGGTGACGACACGGTGTCGTCCGTGCTGATGATCTGGCGTGTAGCATCGGCCCAGATCTGCATCCTCGCCCGTTCTTGCACGGCCAGCTCGTCGACCAATGTCCCCGAATAATACAGAAAATAACTCACCACCGTCATGGAGATGAGTATGAACGAGACAGGAAACAGCCGGCGTGGCCACGGGAAATTCATACTAAGGGCATGTGTATATAATATTTAACGCTTGCAGTCGCTCTATTATTGCGTGTGGCTGATGAGAGCCGATGTTCTGCAAGCTGGCTATGGAGTGTGGATGTTGCGGATGAAGTCGGAAGGTTTGATGCGGCTGAGAGACGTGTGTCGTGTAAGAGGACGGATGTCCTCGGCACGGAGCGACAATATCTGGTCGTCCGTCATGTCGAGCAGTGGATTCGAGGGCGCAAATTCAGCTATCGGGGATGTTTTCGCATGACGGTTGTGCGGACATACATCCTGGCACGTGTCGCATCCGGCGATGCGTCCCCCGAGTTTTATCTCCTCGGGGAAGTCACCCCTGTGCTCTATGGTGAGGCAGCTGAGACATCGTGAAGCATCGACTCCGCAGTAACCGTCCTCGTCGCAATCCAAAGCCCCTGCGGGACAGCTCTTGACGCAAGCCATGCAGTTGCCGCAGGTCAGTGTGCAGGGGGCATCGGCATCAAGCTCCATGGTGGTCAGAATCTCGCCCAAGACCATGTATGAGCCTTCGCCGGGCACTATCAGGGCATTGTTGCGTCCGATAAACCCTACTCCGGCTTTCCGCGCCCAATACCGTTCGCGCAGCGGGGCTGTATCGACGCACACGCGGAAATCCGACGGGTCAAGGGCGGTCTCGGCGATGATTGCCGTGACTGCATCGTTAAGCCGTCGGCGCACTACGTCGTGGTAGTCGGCTCCGCGTGCATACCGGGCTATGGTGAAATGCGATTTGGCGGCAGGTGTGGGGTAGTAATAGCTGAACGCAGCCACAATGATGCTGTTTGCTCCGTCAAGCAGCAGCCGTGGATTGTTGCGTACCTCGTGGTAGCGGTCCATGTAGCCGAGCGGTGCCGAGCGGCCTGACTCTATCCAGTGGAGATAGGATTGTCTTGCCGCTGCATCTACCTCCGCGACGCGGGCGATGCCTACAGCCGTAGCACCCACACCTTTGACGATTTCCTTGACTTGGCTTCGCTCCATATAGGGGATGGATAGATGGTCAATCGCCCGGTATGACCATAAATTCATAACCTTGCTGCTGTAGCCATTCGATGCTTTTCGGCAGCGCATATTTGAGGTTGCGCCAAGCCTTCAGCGAGTCGTGGAATACGATGATTGACCCGTTACGTGTGTATTTCCTGACGTTGGCAAATACTTTGTCAGGTGTCATGCACTTGCTGTAGTCGCGTGTCACGAGGTCATACATGATGATGTTGTAGTGGTGCTTGATGGCTGCGGCCTGCGCCCAGCGAATCAGACCGTGAGGCGGACGGAACAGCGAACTGCCTATCAGTGTGTCGGCTTCGGTGATGTCACGCATGTAGCGCAGAGTCGTCACCTTGAAGCCTTGCAGGTGGTGCATGGTGTGGTTGCCCACGGTGTGTCCGCGACGGAGTACTTCGCTGAATACTTCAGGATGCTTGCGTACATTGTCGCCGACCATGAAAAATGTAGCTTTCACCCCATAGCGGTCGAGCGTGTCGAGTACCCAAGGTGTTACCTCGGGTATAGGACCGTCGTCAAATGTCAGGTATACGGCCTTTTTGTCGCGGTGCTTAATACGCCATATCGCCTCCGGGAACAGGAGACGATATGGTAGTCGTGGCTGCTCTATAAGCATCAGTACAGGAATTTAGCTGTCGAGGAAAGATGCTTGCCGTGTGAAGTTGACCCCCTTGTCGGCCGCTTGCTGCATGTATGCTTCGGCATCTCCTCCGAAGTCGCTATAGGCCTGCAGGAGTTTGAGGTAATAGTGCTGGTCGATCCATCGGTCGGTGGCCGGCAGCGTCATGTATTGCCATGGCTTGAGACTCTGGTAATATACCACGTTCTGAGTGTATTGGTCGAGCTCGTTGCGGAGTATTGACAGAGCCATGTCGGTCAGAGCTTTGTCGCCTGTAAGCTCGGCAAGGGTAGCGTAGAGTTCGGCTACTTGTTGGCCGAGCTGTATGCCGAACGGCTGGGCCTTGGTGGGCAGCTTGGTCATCATCAGATCCAGTATGGTGACAGCTTTCTTGTAGCGGTCGGCTGCAAACGCTTCCGCTTGCTGCTTGTTGGCATCGGTGATGCTGTCCGTGGCTTCAAGACCCTCCACAATCAGGGCGTGGGCGAGGTCATAGAGCGATGAGCGTGTCGAAGTCACCATGCGGCGCACTGTCTCGTCAAGATATATTTCCTTGCCGTCATTGACTGCTTCGATGCCGCCCCAGCGGAAACGTTCGGTCACGTTGCGGTACATTTTATCGGTGTTGACGCTCGTCATTCCGTTAGCATCACGTATCGGTGACACCTCGAAAGCCATGCCGGTGGAACGCAGATAGGGCGAAAGGCCGAGGTAATATTCCGTAGGCACAGTGGATGCAAAATATATGGGGCGGTTCCATCCGTTGGCTGCGCTTGTGGCTATCATATCCAACGAAATCAGCTTGCTCAACGACATTCCTCCGTCACGGGCTGTAGAGGCATCCTGCATCATGTCGAAGTCGATGATGTCGTCGGCTATTTTGGCCTCGGCTTCGGTGATGCGTCCTGCCTTGACCATAGCATCACGGTCGACCGGGACATACATGTTGGGGTATTTCATCATGGGGAGCCCGTAGCTGTTTTTGTCGCTTTTGGCATCGTAAATCTGCTCAAGCGATTTGAGGGCATTGACCTTCGTAGTGTCGGGGTCGAAGAAGTAGTTGAACTGCAGGCGGTCATAGGCATAGTCGGCCGGCTTGGCGAGCATGTCTATGGCGGCTGCGTCGTATGTCGGGTGCTTCATCTGGTTGACATACCAGTCGGTAGTGAGGTAGCTGAGGTTGACCACACGCACATCGGTGCGGACTCCTTCCACCTCCTGTGCATACCAGAGCGGGAACGTGTCATTGTCGCCGTTTGTAAATATGATGGCGTTGTCGTCAAGCGAATTGAGGTAGTTGAAGCCGAAATCCCTCGCAGTGTAACGCCCGCTGCGGTCATGGTCGTCCCATGTCTGCGATACCATCTGTAGCGGTATCAGCAGACCGATGACCGATGCGGCAATCGCAGTCAGCTTGTGGTCGGGCTTTTTCTTGAAGCTTTCAAGCAGGCTGTTGATGCCTCGCCACAGTCCGGCGACTCCGATTCCTATCCATATGGCATAGGCGTAGAACGACCCGGCAAATGCATAGTCGCGTTCACGTGGCTGTGTGGGTGTCTGGTTGAGGTATAGCACGATGGCTATGCCGGTCATAAAGAAAAGGAAAAATACGACCCAGAACTGCTCTATGCCCCTTTTGGACGTGAATGCCTGCCATCCCAGTCCGATTATGCCGAGAATCAGCGGGAGCATGTAGTATACGTTGTGGCCTTTGTTGGCCTTGCCGAGGTCGTCGGGGAGCAGCGACTGGTCGCCGAGGCGCAGATTGTCGATAAACGGTATGCCGCTTATCCAGTTGCCGTTGTTGACCTCTCCGTTGCCCTGGATGTCGTTCTGTCGGCCGGCGAAATTCCACATGAAATACCGCCAGTACATGTGGTTGAGCTGATAAGTGAGGAAGAATTTCAGGTTTTCGCCCATGGTGGGTTTCATCTTCGTCACTTTCTGTAGCGGCTCTCCGTTTTCGTCCAAGTAGACGGTGGCATCGACAGGCTTCCCTTTCATGTCTATCCAGTCGGTGTATGCTTCGAGATGCGACGAGCTGTGGATGCGTGGGAAGAGCATGTTGAGCTCGGGCGTGGTGACGTAGTCCTTCTTGTAGCCGTAGTTGACATAGCGGTCCTCGCCGTCGACGGCTTTGCCATAGAGCGGTTTCGACAGGTTGACCACAGGACGCGGTGTCTGTCCCTCTACCTTATAGAGTATCGACGAATTGACGGTGCGGCCGTAGAGCAGCGGCGTTTCGCCGTATTGCTCGCGGTTGAGGTAGCTTGAGAGGGTAAAGACGTTGTCGGGCCCGTTCTGGTTCATTGGCGTGTTGGCCGACGAACGTATCAGCAGCAGGGCGTAGCTCGTGTAGCCTATGAATATCACGAAGCAGCTAAGGGTCGCCACAGTCAGCACCCTTACAGGTATTTTTTTTGCCATCCACAGGTATGCCGCCAGACCTCCAAGTATGATTACTGGAATCCATAGGCTGTCGCCTATGAATGGGATGCCGCTGAGCAGGATGGCGAGCAGGAACGACACCTTTATCTTAAGCGGACTCTTCTGTGCGTACATGGAGCGGATGCACCATACAAAAGCTGCGATGGTCAGGATGGCATAGATAAGCACACCCATGTTATATGGCATACCGCATGTGTTGACGAAGAAAAGCTCGAAATACTGCGATACTTCGATGAATCCCGGCACGAGTCCGAACAGTATCAGGCCGATTATCACAAACGACACCAGCAGGGCTATGAGCGAGCCTGATGCTGTGGTCTTCGCCCATTTGCGGTAATATACCACCAATACTATGGCAGGGATGCAGAGCAGGTTGAGCAGATGGACGGCGATGGATATGCCTATGACATAAGCTATCAGCACCAAATAGCGGTCGCTGTGGGGCTGGTCGGCGCGAGCTTCCCATTTCAGTATGAGCCAGAATACCAATGCCGTACAGAACGACGAGAAAGCATAAACCTCGGCTTCGACGGCCGAAAACCAGAAAGTGTCGCTCCATGCGTAGGCCAACGCTCCGCATAGACCTGACCCCATGATTACTATCATTTCGGTAAGGGATATGCTGTCGGCATCGTCACGCACTAACAGACGCTTGACAAGGTGCGTGATGCTCCAGAAAAGGAGGAGTATGGTGGCCGCGCTGAACATAGCCGACGATGCATTGACCATAAGGGGTACAAGTTCAGTATTGCCGCCGGCGAAGTTGACGGCCACGCGGGCCATCATTATCCATATGGGGTTGCCCGGCGGATGCCCGACTTCGAGTTTGTAAGCCTGGGAGATGTATTCCGGGCAGTCCCAGAAACTTGCAGTAGGCTCTAATGTGAGCATGTAGGTGACTGCGGCGATGATGAAGCACAGCCAGCCTAACGAATTATTGACGAGATTATAACGTTTCATCTTGTGTGTAATCAACCACGCAAAGTTACAAACTTTCTGCTAATCACCTATAACATGCTCTCCCCATTTAGTGACATTCATATTTGTAAACATTCGTAAACAGGCTGCTGCGCGGGCATGACAAGATAGGCTGCACAATTATTCATATTTAATTTTTAACAAGCTCTAAGTTATTTGCGCATTTTCATTAACTTTGTGCTTGTACATATTGACATATCGTATTGTATATACTATTAGTCGTGCATATTACGCCAATCAGATGAACTATTCGATACTTGACTTTCTCGGCCTTTTAGGCGCGGTAGGCCTCTTCCTCTTCGGCATGAAGATTATGAGCGAAGGCCTTCAGAAGGCAGCGGGCGACCGTCTCCGCAACATTCTTTCGGCTATGACGCGCAACAGGTTTGCGGGGCTGATAACCGGGTGTCTTATCACGGCTTTGATACAGAGCTCGAGCGCATCTACGGTGATGGTGGTGAGCTTCGTCAACGCAGGGCTGATGTCGTTGGCACAGTCTATGGCCGTAATAATGGGTGCGAATGTCGGCACTACATTTACAGCGTGGATTATATCGTTTTTAGGCTTCTCGGTGGATGTTTCGGCGTTTGCGCTGCCGATTCTTGCCGTGGCCGTGCCGCTGCTGTTTGCCAAGAAAGGACGCACTAAGTCCATAGGCGAGTTCCTCGTCGGCTTTGCGCTGCTGTTCATGTCGCTTGCGCAAATCAACCTGCATGTCCCCGACCTCCAGAGCAACCCTGAAATGTTTGCTTCCTTGCAGGCATACGCCGACATGGGTTATGGTTCGGTGTTGATATTTCTCGCTGTAGGCTTGATGGTTACGATGGTGTTGCAATCGTCGGCGGCGATGTTTGCTATCGTGCTGATTATGTGTTCAAAGGGATGGATTGGTTTTGATCTGGCGTGTGCGTTGGTGCTCGGCTCCAACATTGGCACGACTATCACCCCCATCATAGCTTCGATGAGCGGTAACGTAGCCGCCAAGCGCACTGCCATGGGACATCTGCTTTTCAATGTCTTGGGCACTGTGTGGGCATTGGTGGCATTCTTGCCTTTTGTCGGGCTTACGGCATGGGTGACCGAAGCTTTAGGGTCAGGAAACCCTGGAGAGTTGTCGCAGTACGTGCGCCATCTTGAAGCTACCGACCCGGGCATATACAATCATCTGTTTAACTCCAATCCGCCCAGCGAAATCAGCGGACAGCTTGCAGCTGCTCAGGCGCGAGTGGCATCGTTGCAGGTAAGCGTTTCTATCGGTTTAGCAATGTTCCACACTTTGTTTAACCTGATTAATGTCTCTATCATGATATGGTTGACCAACTTCTATGTCAAGGTGGTAGTGTGGCTTGTACCGTCGCGTAATACGGAGGATGAGGAGTTCCAGCTCAAATTTATATCGAGCGGCCTCGTCAGCGCTTCCGAGCTCAACCTCTCGCAGGCCGAAAAGGAGATTGTGGTGTTTGGCGAGCGAGTACGCCGCATGATAGGTATGGCTAAGGAACTGGTGCACACCAAGGAGGGAACGGACGAATTTACCAAACGGTTTTCACGTCTGGAAAAATATGAGGAGATTTCTGACCGCATGGAGATAGAGATAGCCCATTATCTTAACCGTTGTGCCGAGGGCCGTCTGTCAAACGAAGGCAAGATGCACATCGCCGCAATGCTAAGTATCGTGTCGGAAATCGAGAGCATCGCCGACTGTTGTTACGGTACCGGCAAGATACTGCTCCGCAAGCATGAGAGCAACGCCGAATTTAACAAAGATATATATGACAATGTGGACAGCATGTTCGTGCAGGTATTGACGGCCATGGACAACATGCTCAAACTGCTCGGCGACATAGAACATGTCCGCGAATCGGATATAATAGCATCGTACAACCGCGAACGCGAGCTTAACAACATGCGCAACCAGCTTCGCGGCGAGAATGTCAACAATATCAACAACCGGGTATATGAATACCAGAGCGGCATATATTATATGGACCTCGTCAGCGATGTAGAGCGCATGGGCGACTATATAATCAATGTCGTGGACACGGTAAAAGAGCAATTTCGCCGTCAGGCTGCGCATTAAATACATATAAGTATACAGAACAACAGTTATAGCAGATGCGAAAAATCCTATTGGTGATAATAGCAGCGTCGGTGGCCGTATTCATTGCTTCTCTGGCTTTGACCGACCATACAAATGCCGGTGTGATTTTCGGCAGACCGCATCTGATGGCACAGACAGTGGATTTTGACATCAGTCTGCTTGCCGATTCGTCTGCCGGATGGAACCGTGTTTTGGAGGAAATGCCGGGCAACACACGGAAGATACGGATAAACACCATCGGACATCTCGGGGAGGTGTTCAATGACAGCAATATGGTGCATTGGGCAGCAGCCGAGAGCATAGGCATCAAGCCGCTGACCGATACCCGCTCGCACTTCGATCCGGGGCGCGATCTGGTCAAGGTAGTGTCGTGCAGGGATTTCTATGTCGACGAGCTGACGTACTCGTCGCCATACCTTGTGCCGGAGGCTGCTACGTTGCTCCATGAAATAGGACGACGCTTCAACGACAGCCTTGCCGCCCGTGGAGGCGGAGCGTACCGCATCAGGGTTACGAGTGTGCTCCGCACACCTGAAAGCGTATCTCGTCTGCGGCGGCGTAACAGCAATGCGGTAGACTCGTCGGTCCACCAGCTCGGCACAACGTTTGACATCACTTATTCGCGATTTGCGTGCAGCGATTCGATGCAGCCGCGCCGCAGTGCCGAAGACTTGAAAAATCTACTCGGAGAAGTACTCTATGGTCTTCGTAAGGAAGGCTGGTGCTATATAAAATTCGAGCGACAGCAGCCTTGCTACCATATCACGGCCCGTAAGCGTGACTGATGTCAGGGATTGTTTGCAGAATACGAACAAATCTGTCTGTCATTGCATTTCATTTATATGGAGCTTGTTTTTATTAAGCTTCTTAGTCGAATCTATTATACAATCTTATCGTGGACACTAAGCCTTCGGAAAATAACAACAATAATAATGCGGAAAACCTTTCACCAGACAAAGGGAAACCGGCCAAGCGTCGCCGCCCATTGTGGCTCAGGTTGATTAAATGGGTAGTGGTGACGGCTTTGGCGTTGGTTGTGCTCGTGCTGTCTGTAGTAGGTTTGGCTGTATGGATTCTGACTCCGAAGAAACTGACCCCGATAGTGGAGCGTGTCGCTACCGAGTATCTTGATGCCGACGTATCTATCGGCCGTGTGGAACTGACCTATTGGAGTACATTCCCCCAGCTCAATGTCAGGGTGGACTCCCTGAGCATTGTCAGCCATTCGCTGCATGGTATCAGCAATGCCGACCGTATGCGGCTTCCGGGCAATGCCGATTCGCTGCTCAGTTTCGTGTCGCTTCAGGGCAAGGTCAATATCCCGCAGCTGATGCTGATGAAGGTGGAGCTGGAAGACATAATCCTTGACCGTCCTGAAGTCAATATAGTGTGTCTCAACGACTCGGTCAGCAATTTTGATATATTGCCGCCCTCGGAAGAGGAGGCGGACTCTACGGCGATGCCTGACATCTCTTTCAACCGGTTTTCTCTACCGGGCGGATTGAAAGCCGCCTACTTCAATGCGGCTGACACTACGGACATGAAGGTGGAGATTGTCCCGTCAAATCTTGCTACAGTCGGCAATTCTTCTTATACATTGACCACCGGGGGGGATGCTCGGTTAAAAATAGCCGGGGTCGCATTGCCGCCGTCTGTCGATTTCAAATTTGACGGCAAGATTGTGTGGAGAAGCCACCAGCCATATGCACTCGGTATAGAGAATTTCGATATAGGCATCGGGCCGTTGAACGGCATTGTCGATACGGAGCTTGATTTCACTGATGACATGGAGGTCAAAACTTTCGATGTCAAAATCAGCGATGTATCGGTGGCTGATGTGATAAATTGGTTGCCCAAGGAATATGTGTCGTCGTTAAAGGGCATGAAGACAGACCTGAAAGTGTCCATGGCGATGAGATTGACAGCTCCCTATGCCGTCAGCGACGATGCGCTGCCATCGTTCGACTTCTCGATAGAGATGCCTGACGGCTCGTTGTCATTCCAGCAGATGGTGCTCACGGCATTCGGACTGGATGTTTCCGGCCATGTCAACGGTCGTAACATAGACGGCAGTACCATCAATATTAAGCGATTGCTTGCTGTGGGTAAAAGCATCGGATTCAAATTTTCCGGCAGCGTCTCCAAGCTGTTGAGCGATCCTGTTGTCAAAGGTGAGTTCAAAGGGGGCGTAGGATTCGGGCGGCTTCCGTCGGCTCTCATGGATAAGCTACCTTTCACACTGAAAGGGAAATTGGTCATGGATGCCCATCTGGATGTCAGACAGAGCTATTTTGACCGGCTTAATTTCCATAAGCTAAAGATTGACGGAGAGGCTACGCTGACCGATTTCTATATGCTTATGAATGATACTACAGGTGACATATATGCCCGTAACGCAACTCTTAAGTTCGGTTCGTCGTCATCATTCACTACCAAAAGAGGACGCCAGGTGGATTCGCTGCTGACGGTGTCGCTCAAGGTGGATACGGCTTCATACATGATGGACGGCCTCGGACTGACAGGCAGCGACATGCACTTAGGGTTAGGTGTCAGCAACAAGGCTGCATCGGCCGATACGGCAGTAGTGATACCGATGGGTCTTGACATCTCCGCAAGCCGTCTGCGCTATGTCGACATGTCGGATAGCAGCAGCGTAATGCTGCGGTCTCCCAAAGTGGGGGCGGTTATCACCCGATATAAGGACAGCAATAAACGTCCGATGATGATGACGCGGATTTCGGCCGACCGTATACGTTACCGTAGTTCTGCCGGGCGCGTGACTTTGCGAGAGCCGCTGGTGCGGCTTAGACTGTATCCCAGCGCTCGTCCACGAATGAACAACCGGCTCGGTGCGATATTCGATTCTATCACTGCGGCTCATCCGTCGCTCAGGGCTGACTCGGTCTATACTCTCGCGCGGCGTGAACATGCCTTGCAGCGGCGCAAGAACCGCGCTGCCAATGCCTCCAGACCGAGGGCAAGGCATGACAGCACCGACCTTCTTGACTTCCGTGCCGACAAGGAGACTCGCTCTCTGCTGCTCTGGTGGAATGCTTCGGGACGTATCACGGCCAAAAGGGGACGCATCCTGACTCCTTATTATCCGTTGCGTAATGTGGTGAGGAATGTGGATATATCGTTCGACATGGATTCGTTGGTGATTAAAGATACGAAACTGAAAGCCGGCCGCAGTTCGCTAACCGTCAACGGAGTGATAAGCAATTACACTAACGCCATGTTACGTAAACGTGCGGCAATGAACCTGCGGCTCAGTCTTACCGGCGATACCATTGACATCAATCAGCTTGTCAATGCTTCATTCTACGGTGCTGCATATGCCGAAAAATTGGCCGAAGGTGCTTCGGCTGTCAAGATGGGCGACGATGTCAGTGACGATGCCCTTGAGCAGCAGGTGGAGAACTCGGCAGCCGACAGTGTGGCAGGGCCGTTGCTTGTGCCGATGAATTTTGATGCCGATCTGAATATGTCATCGAAAGTGGTGCTGTATGAGGGTCTGACGCTCCATGATTTCCGTGGAGTGGCCATGATGCACGAGGGGGCTATCAAGCTGACCGACCTCGGAGCGAACACCGATGCCGGACGTGTTAATCTCAACGCCTTGTACTCGGCTCCTACCAAAAACGAGATGACTCTGGGTATGGGATTGGTGTTGACAAATTTCTACATCGAGAAGTTCAACAAACTGTTTCCGACGGTCGACTCCATATTGCCGGCGCTCAACACCATATCAGGCCGTATAAATGCCGAGATGGTAGCTACTACCGACATATTCCCCAACATGGATATGAATCTCGGCTCGCTCAGCGCGTTGCTTACCATCAAGGGCGATTCACTCGTGGTCATCGACCCTGACACATACAAGACCATAAGCAAATGGCTGATGTTCAAAAACAAGAACCGCAACATGATCGACAGCATATCAGCCCAGATTGCCATCGAAAACAACCAGTTGGAGATTTATCCGTTTATCTTCAATTTCGACCGCTACAAATTAGGGGTTATGGGCAATAACGACATGGCCATGAACCTAAACTATCATGTGTCGGTGCTTAAATCGCCGATTCCGTTTAAGTTCGGCATCAACATCAAAGGCACTATAGATGATATGAAGATACGTCTTGGCGGTGCCAAGGTCAAGGAAAACATGGTGGTGGAGAGGGTTCAACTTGTGGACACGACGCGCATCAACCTTGTCAAAGAGATGGATCGCGTATTCCGTCGTGGAGTGCGTAACGCCCGTCTCAGGAGTCTCAATGCCCGCGGACGTAACCATGGCGACAGGCTGCGCATGGACGCGGATGTGCCGGGTGACACCATATCGGCGGCAGATTCGGCTCTGTTTATCAAAGAAGGGCTGCTGCCACCACCTCCTCCAACCCCAGAGGAATCCAAGGAGAAAAAATCAAAGTGAACTAAAACACTATAACGTTAATTTAAGAATCTACAGTTACTTATGACACATATAAAATCAGCTATCAAGCGTTTCATGGAAGCGCAGAGATATACGGTTTTTGAACCCAAAGCCGCCCTTATCGATATGGACGGGGTGCTTTACGACTCCATGCCCCTACATGCTTCGGCGTGGTACGACATGGTCACAGCCCACGGCATCAAGGCTACCAAAGAGGAGTTTTTCGGTTACGAGGGCATGACCGGCGCTGCTACTATCAACCTCCTGTTTGAACGTGAGTATGGCCGTAACGCCACTGCTGACGAGGTCGCAGCTCTCTACAAGGAGAAAACCGAGAATTTCCACGCCCAGGGTGATGTGCCGCTTATGAAAGATGCCGACAGGATGCTCGACATATTCCGTCAGGAGGGTATGGAGCGGGTCTTGGTCACCGGGTCGGGGCAGACTACGCTGATAGAGCGCATATCCCACGATTATCCCGGGGCATTCAAGCCTGAAAATTTCATTACGTCGCGTAGCGTTGCGCATGGTAAGCCCGATCCGGAGCCGTACCTCAAGGCCATGAAACTTGTCGATGTGAAGCCGTGGCAATCAATAGTGGTGGAGAATGCTCCGTGCGGAGTCCGTGCAGGAGCCAGGGCCGGGGCGTTTACAGTCGGTGTGGCCACGGGGCCTATCCCTCTCGACGACCTGATGAAGGCCGGAGCGGCCATAGCTTACAGTTCCATGGAGGCTTTTGTAAAGGCGTTGCCTTCCATAATTGCCGAACTTCGCGCGTACAAGTGAGTATTCGCTTAAATGATAATTGGTTATGTCTCAGCAACTAATATTTACTGACAGCCCTGCGCTGGAATTGGACCGTATCGCAGGCGATATCTCCTCTACGGGGCGTATATTCATACTTACCGACGACCATACGGCATCACTCGTATTGCCCAGATTGGCCGCAGAGAGCTGCGTGGCGCGTCAGGCCGCAGTCATAACCATACCTTCGGGTGATGTCAACAAATCGCTCGATTCGCTCGCCCGTATATGGGACGGATTAGTGGAGGGCGGTGCTACGCGGCGGTCTCTTATGATTAATCTCGGCGGCGGTATGGTGACGGATATCGGCGGTTTTGCTGCCTCTACATTCAAACGCGGCATACGATTCGTCAACATGCCTACCACGCTTCTCGCTGCTGTCGATGCCTCGGTAGGAGGTAAGACCGGCATCAATTTCCATGGACTGAAGAATGAAATCGGTGTTTTCAGTCAGGCTGATGCTGTGATTATATCCACTGTATTTTTCGACACGCTGCCTGTTGAGGAACTGCTGTCGGGCTATGGCGAGATGCTCAAACACGGCCTGTTGGAATCACTTGATGCTTTCCGTAAGCTGATGGCTTATGATATTACGGCGCGGGATATGAAAGCGTTGCTCCCGATACTTGAAGATAATGTCGGGGTCAAACGCAGGGTGGTGGAGGAGGACCCTACGGAGAAAGGTCTGCGCAAGGCCCTGAACCTCGGCCATACGCCCGGACATGCTTTCGAATCATGGGCGATGCACCGCCGGCAACCCATACCTCATGGCTATGCCGTGGCTTTCGGGGTGTTTGTCGACATGATATTGTCGCATATGCTGTATGGCTTCGATTCGGGAGTGTTGCAGCAATACGCCGTCACGCTGCGTAATCTTTACGGCACACTGCCGATAACGTGCGATGACTACGACGCTCTGATAGACTATATGCGGCACGACAAGAAAAACGTATCAGGAGCGGACATAAACTTCTCTCTGCTGGCGTCTCCGGGACACATCCGTTTGGACAGTATAGTGCCCGAAGAGCAAATCAGGCAGGCATTGGATATATTCCGCGACTTGGTGCAGTAGGTAAGTGCCTGATAATAAGTAACAAAATGGGACGCGGTTTTTGCCGCGTCCCATTCATATTTATATCGGTCAGACTGTCAAATCTGGTCTAACGCCTGACGGAGGTCTGCAATGATGTCATCGGCGCTTTCGATGCCTACCGATAGGCGGATGAGGTCAGGGGCGATGCCGGCTTCGCGGAGCTGCTCGTCAGAGAGCTGGCGGTGGGTGTGGCTGGCCGGGTGGAGCACGCAGCTGCGGGCATCGGCCACATGTGTGGCTATGGCTATCAGCTTCAGCGAGTCCATGAACTTGATGGCGGCTTCGCGGTCGCCTTTGAGACCTAAGCAGAGTACTCCGCACGAACCGTTGGGGAGGTATTTTTTTGCCTTGTCGTAATCAGGGTTGTCGGGAAGTCCGCAATAGTTAACCCATGCCACACGTGGGTCTGACGCGAGAAATTCGGCCACTTTCTGTGCGTTTTCGCAATGGCGTGGTACACGCAGGTGCATCGATTCCAATCCGAGGTTGAGCAGAAAGGCGTTCTGTGGACTCGGTATGGAGCCTAAGTCGCGCATCAGCTGGGCTGTGAGCTTGACTGCATAAGCTTGATTGCCGAATGCTTTGGTGTATGTCAGCCCGTGGTACGAAGGGTCGGGTGTGGTCAGTCCGGGGAACTTGTCGGTTGCGGCATCCCAGTCGAAGCGGCCTCCGTCGACCACCACTCCGCCCACTTGAGCTCCGTGGCCGTCCATATATTTGGTGGTGGAGTGGGTCACTATGTCGGCTCCCCATTCGAGCGGACGGCAGTTGATAGGGGTGGCAAATGTGTTGTCGACAATCAGAGGGACACCGGCTTTATGGGCAAGAGAGGCCCAACGCTCTATGTCGAACACGCGGCATCCGGGATTTGAGATTGTCTCGCCGAAGAAAGCTTTAGTCTCAGGACGTACAGCCGCCATAATCTCCTCCTCGGAAGCATCGGGAGAGAGCATGGTGCAATGTATGCCGAGTTTCGGCAGTGTCACGGCAAACAGGTTGTATGTGCCGCCGTAGATTTCGTTGGAGGCGATGATGTGGTCGCTGGCCTCGGCTATGTTGAATATGGCGTAGAAGTTGGCGGCCTGTCCGCTCGATGTCAGCACGGCTGCCGAGCCGCCTTCGAGTGCGGCGATTTTCGCCGCTACGGCATCGTTGGTGGGATTTTGCAGGCGTGTGTAGAAGTAACCCGATTTTTTCAGGTCGAATAGGTCGGCCATCTCCTCGGTGTTTTCGTACTTGAACGTAGTGCTCTGGATGATAGGTACCTGACGGGGCTCGCCGTTGCGGGGTTGCCATCCACCCTGTACGCATATAGTGTCAAGAGAGAGTTTCGGAGATTGTTCGTTTGTGTCCATATATGTCTGATAGTTGTTGGTTTTGTTTATCTATATCTTATTTCCTTGCGCCCCCAGTTTTTAGGCATCATGGCTTGGGAGCGTCGCATATTGGCCATGAATCTGCCGGGATTGCTGGTGAGGAGTTGATATCGTGAGAATTGCTTATGGTTAAGAAGCGACTTTGCATCATCTTGGACTCGTGTCAGTTCGTCAGCTACTTTTGTGATATATTTGAGATTGATAGATGGGTCTATACCTCGTAATCGTGCCAATTTCTTGGCTGCCTTTAGGCCTTGGTGCAGCAGTTGCTTTTTGTCATGGAGTGTATGGAAATGCTCGGTATCGGTAAGAACATCCATTAGGTCATTGCCGACAAACATAAGCATATCGGCTGATATATGTTCGCCAAAATACTTTAGATATTTTTCGCGATGTTTGTTAAAAACATATTCCTGGCAGTCTTTGATTTTCAGAGAATTGTCAGTTATTGAGTTGTTGCGCGAGCGGACTTTCTGGCGGTATAGAAACAAACGGTCTGGAATCAGTCTGACCTGGTTAGGAGTCTCGTCGCTGAGAACTCTAATCCAAAATTCCCAATCTTCCATAGCTGTACGCATATGCTCGTCAAAGCCTCCGGCTTTCCGGTAGTCATCCAACCTCAACATTGCTGAAACATGGATATTGTTATGCAACAACTCTTCGCGATAATCAGTATAGACAAGCTCGGTAGTATGGGTGTCGGCTCCGAAGAATTTCCAGTTGGTATAAACAACTTTGATATCTGGAAGCGTTTCCAAGACATCTACGCATTTTTGGATATATGCCGGTAATATCATGTCGTCACCATCAAGACTCATCACGTATTTTCCTGTGGCTTTGGTAGCGGCAAAGTTACGTGCGGCACTTACTCCTTTATTGTCCGTATGGAAAAATCGGATGCGTTTATCCCGAGCCATCCACTCTTTAGCCACAGAGGCTACATTGTCGGGTGAGCCATCGTCTACCACTATGGCTTCCCAATTAGTATAGGTCTGGTCAATCAGGGATTGAAGAGTCTCGGATAGATATGCTTCTTGTCCGTATGCAGCTACAAGCACTGACACTTTAGGTGTGTCATCGGGGGTTGAAGGATGTATCCTTGACGCGATTGTCTCAAGATAGCCACGTCCAAACTCGCGGTCTGGCTCCACATAGTTGCCTTCGCCCCATTCATTCCATGATTTAAGGAACACGAGCCGATGGTCGGCATCGCGACCCTTGACGCTGTCTATGGCTTTATCAAGTAGTTTTCCGAATAATTCAGGTGTGCTGCCATCGAATACCACGCCCTTCACCCCGCTGCGGGGGGTGTGGTCCCAGTTGCTGTAGACCGTTGGATAAGTGTCATCAGAGCAATCCTCCGGTGCTATCATCGTGTCGATGACTTCGCGGTATGGTACCACTATGGGGCGATGCAACAACCGTGATTTTAGTTTTGCGCGTTTGAAAAGCCCCTTTCTCTTGGTCTTGAAGTCATGGAAACGGCATACGTTGACCGCGTCTATGCCCAAATCAAGCATGGCTGCTTTTTCACTGTCAGGAAAATATGAGATGCCTACGAAGTGGAAGTCGCCGAGTCCATGTCGGCTTGCGAGACTGCGCCATAGCTTTATCTTGGCTCGGATTGCATCGGGAGCATCAAGTGGATGGTAGATGACAAACAGCGGTTTTCCATCCACTTTGATGTATCGTCTATCTTTAAATGCCGGCAGCAGAGACATGAAGTGTTTACGGTCATCCTCCTCTCCGGGATATGTCTGCTGGATGAGGTAAGATTTCGTCTTGAGACCGTGGTCAAATCCATGCCACGATTCATTGGCCCAACCTATACAAAACGGAAAGTCGGGAGAGCCGCTTTCGACCATTTCACGTAGTGGCCGGTCAAGCATCTGTTTGCCGTGTCCAAACCAGTAGTGCCAGTAACAGAATCCTCCTATACCGTAGCGGCGGGCCAAGTCGGCCTGCAGTTCGCGGACTTCAGGTACTCGAAGGTCGTAATATCCTAATTCTGTAGGCAGTTTGGGCTGTTTATGTCCTGGATAAAGGGGCTTAGCTTTACCTACGTTAGTCCATTCGGTAAACCCCTTTTCCCAAAACACATCATTTTCGGGTACAGGATGGAATTGTGGCAGGTAGAATGCTATGATTCTGGCAGGTTTGTATGACTGGTTGTTTAGTATCATTTTTTCGGGGGTATGATAGCCAATATGGAAGGAGAAGATATGCTGATAAGGTATGATAGGGGAGGGATAGGGGCATCCCTGCCGGTGGCAGCTTTCAAAAATGATGAAACGAGGTGCTTTATATATCTGCGTTTCTTGTGTCGGGCAGGGTTATAACGTCTCAGATATGTATTGTATGATGGCATATAGAGAGAACAGTCAGCCTGCTGGGACAGGATGCGTGTGGCAATCGGGGAAAATGTGTGACCGAACGCATCTTCTTCGCGTTGTAGAGCTTCTCGTCTATCGCTTAGGGATATGTGCGTCGTTGATGCCTGGTGCTGTCTGAAAGAGTTTAACCTGAGTCTGACTTCGGCGATATTTCCTTTAAGCGACATTTCTGACCAGAAAGCCCAATCGCCTATATAACGGAGTTTCCCATACAGTCTGATGTCAAGTCTGCGGAATGTTACCGCTCTGAACAAGGCCATGCTGGCATTGTAGATTACGTTGTGAGCGATGAGCCTCGATGCAAAATATGAGGCTCCGTCATATACGACTGCCTCTCCGCTGGCTTTGGGTGGAGAGAAGGGCGAGTAAACCGTATCCTCTATATGGTTACGGATTTCTTTGCCGGAGGAGTCGATCAATCGGGAAAGAGCATAAGCTACGGTTACATCGGAGCGTCTGTCAAGAATATTGACTGTGTGATGCAGGAAATCCGCATCGGCCACATCGTCCGCTTCGGCAATCCAGATATATTCGCCCCGTGATATTGAAATACCCTTTTCCCATTGCTTGAAAGGGCTGCCGGAACACTCGTTATTGTAGATAATCCCGGTTACTTTAGGGTTGCCGCGATATTTTTCAATAATCTTACGTGAGTCGTCGGTACTGCAATCATCGAGTATTATGATTTCCATTTCATCATATGTCTGACCCAGTATGGAGTCCATTCGCTGCTCAAGATAACGGCTGTAGTTATAGTTGGGCACTATTACAGAAACCTTGGGATTGGACATATGGGCTGGAGTTTGTTAATTGGTCGTGACTGGTTGTTACCTATGGCATCTTGTCGCTGCAAAGTTACGCAATGAAACACAATGGAGCAACTGATACACGAAACTGTTTGGGATACTAAGTACATTGATATGTAAAAATGCTACTTATACAATAAGGTTTTTACGTAAAATTCGCTAATTAAAAAATAATGATTATCTTTGGCTAACTTATAAATAAAGCAGGCATGAAAACAATAAATAGAATACTTCAAGAGAAAATTGCGGCACGAATAGCTCCTAATAAAGCGGTGTTGATTTTTGGTGCCCGGCGTGTAGGTAAGACGGTGATGATGCGTAAGATTGTGAACGACTATCCGGGTCGGACAATGATGCTTAACGGTGAAGACTACGATACGTTAGCATTGTTGGAAAACCGTTCGATCGCTAATTACCGTCATTTGCTGGATGGCATTGGCCTGTTGGCGATTGATGAAGCGCAAAATATCCCACAGATAGGCAGTGTCTTGAAATTAATAGTTGATGAAGTGCCTGGTATAAGCGTATTGGCAAGCGGATCTTCGTCATTTGATTTGCTGAATAAGGCAGGAGAGCCGTTGGTCGGGCGCAGTACTCAGTTTTTGCTTACACCGTTCTCGCAACGAGAAATATCGCAAATGGAGAATGTTTTTGAAACACGTCAGAATCTTGAATCCCGTTTGATTTATGGCTCTTATCCTGAAGTGGTAATGATGGAAGATTATGAACGCAAGACCGACTATCTGCGCGATATTGTAGGTGCATATCTGCTTAAAGATATATTGGCTGTTGACGGATTGAAAAATTCAAGCAAGATGCGCGATTTGTTGCGCCTTATAGCTTTTCAGTTAGGAAGCGAGGTCTCTTATGACGAGTTGGGGAAACAACTCGGCATGAGCAGGTCAACCGTTGAAAAGTACCTTGACCTGTTGGAAAAGGTTTTTGTCATATACAGGTTAAGGGGGTACTCGCGTAATCTCCGCAAAGAAGTCGCTAAAGCAGGGAAATGGTATTTCTATGACAATGGAATCCGTAATGCGATTATAGGAGCTTTTTCACCGCTGGCTATCCGGCAGGATGTCGGTGCGCTGTGGGAAAACTATATTATTGGCGAACGGCTCAAAGCGAATTTTAACGAAGGGCTTCATAAAGAATTTTATTTCTGGCGTACATACGACAGGCAGGAAATAGATTTGATTGAAGAGACTGCCGATAAACTTACGGCTTTAGAATTCAAATGGGGTAACAAGAAACCCGATGCTCCTAAAGTGTTTCTGGAAGCATATCCCAATGCCGCGTTCCATGTCGTTAACCGGGATAACTATTTAGAATTTATATAGACGAGTCGGTCGGATGGTAACCGATGTGTTAATCCTCATTGTTGTATGAAAAGTCGTAAATTTGCAGTATCATAAGTGAATGCTCATTTAAATAGATACAATTGCCCGATTGTTTTTGACTCCTGATTATGGAACGACCCCTTATTTCCATCGTGTTTTGCAGTATATCGCCCGAAAGGTACAAAAAGTGTACCGACAATATCGCGTCGACTATCGGTGTGCCTGTCGAATTTGTGCGTATCGATAATCTTGAGTATAAGTGGCCGATAGCAAAGGCGTATAACGAGGGAGCGAAGCGGGCTTCGTCCGATTGTCTGTTGTTTCTGCATGAGGATGTCGAATTTGAGCATCATGGATGGGGAAAAGCTCTCGTGGAAAAGCTCCACGAACCGACGACAGGAGTCGTCGGATTTATCGGGTCGAGGATTCTTTTTGATGCTATAGGTCCTTGGTGCATGTCGGGTAGTAATTATGGACATGTGATAGGCGTGAGGGATGGTATAGTTGAGGTTATGAGGTATCATGAATTTTCTGAGAAGGATTCTCAGATGTTTGTGCATGTAGCTATCGTTGATGGATTAGGGATGGCTGTACGCAAGGACGTATGGGCGGAGCATCCGTTTGATGAAGCCATGCTGACAGGCTTCCATTGCTACGACATCGACTTTTCGCTGACCATATCTATGGCCGGTTATCGTAATTATGCATATACATTTGGAATAATACACTTTTCAAGGGGTAGCTATGAAGAACAGTGGCTTGCAACGACATACAAGATGCTGGTAGAAAAGTGGTCTCCGAAATTGCCTTATGGTGTAGATGGTTCGTTAAAAGACATTGACGTTGATGGGTTGTCGGCTTCGTTGGATTATGACCATATTTTTAGGTTTTTTAGGAAAGGGATATCAAAATCGTTGGCACGTAAAATGGTCCATAGATATCTGCGCAAGTGTCGGCATAGTAGGGCATACCGCTCCCATATGGCGGTGGTATGTTGGAGATACTTGTGTAAGTATGCCTTTAAAAAGTAGATAACTGTCAGCTACGGTAGCGGAGCTGCTGCCACGTCAGGGTGAGGAGGTGGCGGTAGTAGCGGTGTGACGAAGATGGGAGGGAACGGTAGTGTTTCATCAGGCGTTGCACTTCGCTGTCTGGCATGTCCGAGCGGATGGCTTTAAATATGAACGAGTACAGGCAACGGCATTTTGCATCGTTAGCCTTCTTAGCATCGACGAGGTCTACGGACAGCACAGGGATTCGCGACCATTTGGCATAAAACATCTCGATAGTATGCCGCAACCACGAATCGGAATAGCTGCCAGCCGAAAGGTGCAACACATCTACGCCATACATGACGTAATTGCGCAAACCTGCGTAAGCTATCTCTACAGAGAAGTCTATGTCGTAGCAGTGGAAGCCTGTCAGCATGGCTTCGTCGAATGGATGCCTGGCCCACACATCGCGCCGCACGGCCATGGCTAAACCGTCGACGGCGATAACCTGACGGAAAGTTTCGCCATCAACGACCCCGAAAGACATGGTGCGCTCCTCGCCATGTTCGATGTGGCGCAGGGATGCACGCATATACTCTGGTCCGCCCTGGTCCCAACCTCCAGGTACGGGAACACGCAGAGTGCTTCCTGCAAACCCTATCACGCCTGTTTCGGGTTCGGAGAGTTTATCGAGCAATTTCCGTCCCCAGCCGTGGCTGCTGATTATGACATCCTCGTGGATGAAAAGCAGGTATGGAGATCCGGATATATTGGCCGAGTCGTTATATACCTCTGCTATAGGACGTGCGTCTGCTCTGTTGTCTGTGACATGTATATCAAGTGTGATGCCGGCTGTGCGTTTGAGCGCGTCGATGCAGCCATTACATTTGTCGGGGTCGATGCTGCATATGATTACTGATAGCCTATCGGATGAATACATGTGTGAGCGTGATGTTTATGCGAATTTACGAATTATTTTTGTACTTTTGTCATTATGCAGTTTGAGTCTACTCATGCGCCGCTTGTGTCGGTGGTCATCCCCAATTACAATCATGCTCCGTACTTGCAGGAGCGCATAGAAAGCGTGTTCGGGCAGGAGATGGACGACATGGAGGTGATACTTCTCGATGACTGTTCCACCGACAGCAGCCGCGAAATCATAGAGCGGTACAGAGGCCATGACAAAGTAAGCCATATCGTATGCAATGACAGCAACTCGGGTTCTACTTTCGCCCAGTGGAAACGCGGTATCGGATTGGCGCGTGGCAAGTATGTTTGGATCGCTGAGAGTGATGACAGCGCGGATGCCGGTTTCCTTTCGGTGCTTGTCCCGCTCCTTGAAGCTCATCAAAAGGCAGTGGTGGCATACTGCGGGTCGCATATCATCGATGCCTCCGGGAGTGTCATCCAGGGGGCTGATTGGGACCGCATGGGGAAGAAAGCACCACGTGTAGAGCTGCTTGACCCACATACGATGATACGCCGCAATCTGCTGATGAACAACGGTATCTACAATGCATCGATGGCTGTTTTCAGGCGCGAGACGGCACCTGCGATTGATTCGCGTCTGACATCCATGCGTTTTTGCGGCGACTGGTGGTTTTGGGCTGAGCTGGCTATGCGTGGCGATGCCATAAGGCTTCGTGAGCGGCACAACTATTTCCGCCAGCATTCCCGTAAGGTATCTCCATCGGCTTCAAAGGAGGGGCTGACTTATCGGGAGGGTTTCACGGTCATAAACGCCATGGCGGATTTTCTTGACCTAAGCCAACGGCAGCGCGAGGTGCTTGCCGGGCGGACATTGAAGCGGCTGAAGCGTTTCCCGGCATTGTCTCCTCGGTGCAACGTGGAGATCCGCAGTGGCTTCGAGCGGTTGCTGCGCGGCGACGGATGGCGCAGTCCGGTGAAGCTCAGACTGTTGTATGAACTTGACAAGGTGATGAATTTTTCGCATCTGCATGATTGAAATATGCTTATATCGCTTATAATCTCTACATATAATGCCCCTGTGGCGTTGCGGCGCACATTGGAGAGCGTCGTGTCACAGACGGAATATCCCCACGAGGTGATAGTCGCCGACGACGGCTCGACGGATGAGACTGCCGAGGTGGTCAGACGGTTTGCAGCATCGGCGCCTTTCGCGGTCAGGCATGTATGGCATGAAGACACCGGGTTTCGTCTCGGTGCAATCCGTAACAAAGCGATAGCCGGGGCGGAGGGCGATTATATCGTGCAGATTGATGGCGATATACTCCTGCATCCGCGTTTTGTGGAGGATCACAGACGGTATGCACGCCGGGGCGCGTTTGCTTGCGGTAGCCGTGTACTTCTCGGTCAGAAGTTGACAGACGAGATATTCCGCGACGGTATCCGCCGGATAACTCCATGGACTCGCGGAATCCTTAACCGTAAAAATGCGTTGCGGTCTGCGATGCTCGCGTCGGTGGTTGATGCTGTTGCATCGAGCCGCCTGAAATACCGTGGATGCAACATGGCTTTCTGGCGTGACGACCTTGTGGCGGTCAACGGTTATGATGAGAATTATCGTGGCTGGGGATGCGAGGACCATGACTTGGTGGCACGTCTGATCAACCATGGGGTGAAGTTCGTGGCTCTGCGCCATGTGGCTGTGTGCTATCATATGTGGCATCCGTCGTCAAAGGCTACGGATTCATTCGAGCGCAACAACCGTCTGCTTGCCGAGACCCGCGCCAGCGGACGTGTAAAATGTGAAAACGGACTTGATAGCCATATAGAAAAATGAAACTGCAGCTACATCCCGATTATCAGCATCTTGAAGCGTTTGTACGCTCCATACCCTCGCATGGATATGCTGAGGAAGAGGTATGCTGGAACAGACGTAACGTAGTGGAAAGGGTCAAGACTCCTGACGGCCAGCAGGACGTAATCGTAAAGCGATTCAAGCCTGTAGGTTTTTTCAAAGGACTCATATATACCTTTTTCCGTAAATCCAAAGCCCGGAGAGCCTATGAAAATGCTCTGTATCTGCTCCGCAACGGCATAGGTACTGCTCTGCCGATAGCCTACATCGAGGAACGCCGGATGGGGGTGTTCCGTGCCGGGTATTTTGTCAGCTCGTATCTGCCATATGCTACGGTCATAGACATGTATATGCCCGAGCGGGCTTCGGACAGCGAGCGTGCGGAGATACAGAGGGGGCTTGTGGCGTTTCTCGTGGACCTGCACTCGCGAGGTATTGTGCCGCAGGACTTCAACATGGACAATATATTCTATCACCGCGATGCTGAAAGCGGCGAGCTTAAGTTTTCGCTTATAGACATAAACCGTATGGCTACGGGCCGGCACACTGGCACACGCGATGCCATGAAAGCATTGTCACAGGTCGGGGTCAATGTGTGGTGGCTAAGGGATTTTGTCACCTACTACCATGACTTGACCGGGGCTGATTGTGATGAGTGTGCATACCAGATACTTGCATTCAGTCGCCGCAGGATGAGGCGTAAACGGCTTTTGAAGAAACTTTAGCGCGTGATTTCGCTCTCATACGGGTATGACGATCATTGGCCGGCTGGTGTCAAAGAGCAGTTTGTGGGCGAGCGAGGGGTTGAATATGCGGGTGAACGCATTGCGGCGTTTGTTAGGGATGACGATGATGTCCACACGGTATTTTTTGAGCAGGGAGTTGACATCGTCGGCTACGTTAGCCTGACGTATCTCTGCCGGTTTGCAGCGGAATGACGGGAAGTGGTCGCCGCAATATCTGAGCAGGGCATCCATGCTCTCGGCCGATGATTTCGCGGACTTTTTTGATACAACATTTACTATAGATACATCGAGCGGAAACGAACTGAGCAGACGGTACAGCTCATCAAGAGCCAGAAGGTCGGTCTGGTCCATGTTGCCGAAAAACAGAGCCGATGCATCAGTGCCGGGTGTCAACGGGGGGGTGTCGTCAGGCACGGTAAGCACTGTGTACCGGCAGGTGTCTATTACTTCGGCGGTGACACTGCCGAGCATTTCGCGCTGCTTTTGTGATGAGCTTCGTGTACCCATGACTATGAGCATAGGTTTCAGTTCACGTGCGGTCTGGCGTATGACTTCTTCGGGTATCCCTTCCTCTACTTGAGAGGTGAAACGTACCGGGGGCAGCGAGCCGTCCTTGATACGGTTTTTCACATCGTCACACACATGCTCCATAAGGGAGTGTGCCTTGGCCTCCATATCCAAGGTCTCTTTGCTGCGTGCTGTTTCGCTTGAAAATGTCAGGGCATCGTTGAGCGGGTTGTTGATGCCGACAGGCGGCACTATATAAGCGTGGAGCAACACTATGCGTGCTTTGTGCGCAGCGGCAATCCTGAAAGCGAAATAAATGGCGGCCTGCGGAGCGGGGCTTTCGTCGACGGGTACTATGATTACCGGGTCGCTGTCCGACGAGGCCGATACGGCCTTGTCGCCTTTGGCGGGGCATAGCAGATCGCTGCTTTCGATGATGCGGAGCGCGAGGGGGAGATCCGACTCTTTGATGCGCACTCTGACTCCTGATGAGACCACCGGCTGCAGCAGGTTGACATTCTGGAGCGTGACCATGATGCCTTCCGATTCAAGCATGGATTTGAGCACAAGGGCTTTTTCGTAGGTGTGGATTGCGATGGTGATGAGACGGTCTTCCATAAGTTGTGATGCGTATGCTTTGATATATATTAACAATGCGCAATGATGCTGTCAGGTTCATTGCGCATTGTGTGTTTTTGCTAAACAAAAAATGGCTTTACGCCGACTCCGTCTCACGGAGTATGTCGCAAGCCATGTCGTATATTGTGGTGTCGTCAAGCACTACGATGCCACCGCCAGGACCGGGTTCGATGTGTACACCGCAGTTTTTGCCAAACTGGTAGTTGCTGCCGCCGAAGTAGTTGCGCACGGTCTGTACGGTTATGTTGAGCTTATCGGCGATACGGTGCATACTACCGTCGGGCAGACTGTCTTTGAGGCGACGTAGGTCGTTGAATGTGATAGTTTTTGTCATGATACTTAGAATATTTAGTATTAGGTATTAAGTTAGTTTATGGCCTGCTGGGCAGGTGCTTTGTTTATCTTGTGACAATATAGCATGATTTGTCGGGAAATGCAAATCTTTTTGCCAATAATTTTGTATGTTTTTTAGCAGATGCTTATGATAAGCCACGTAGAAGGCTTATACCGAAAGCGTTAGATGATTTCTACGGCCTTGCGGTCAATCCATGCACGGTGCTGGTTGTCGATTTCCACGTCGAGCCACACGGATTTGACCGAGTCGGTGCGTGTGGTTACGCTGTCAAGTATGCGCATCTTTGTGCCTTCGTGAAGCAGTATGGCTTCTTCCGATCGGTCACGCGGAGCGCGTGGAGAGGTGGACAGTATGGTGGACGGGACTATGATGACAGCCTTGTCGGTAGCTTGGCACAATGCGGCGTTGCGAGCCGACAGGAATCCGGATATGACAGCGAGTATCAGCACTATGAATCCACCGAAGAAACCGATTTTTCGCCATATCACCGACGGACAGAACATATACAACGCTATCGCCCCAAGAAAGACCAAGAAGCCCCCGAAAGCTATCCACGCCCAAGAGTTGCTGTGGAGGGTGAGAGAAGCGGTGTCGAGCATGTTGCCTATCAGGGTGCCGCGTTCGGCGGGTCGGTCGATCAGCCTGGAGTTGACAAACTCAAGGTTGGTGCGGGCATCGGCGTTGGTGGGGTCAAGCCTGAGGGCCCGTTCGTAAGCTACGACGGCTTGTCCCGGTTTGCCCATGCGGTACATGGCGTTGCCGAGATTGTAATAAAGGTCGGTAGATGTGCCGAGGCTGTCGATTGCTGTCTGGTATAATGTGGCTGCTTCCATGTAGTTGTCGGCGGTGTAGGCCGAGTCGGCTTGCTGTATGATGGCCGGTTGGGCCGCATGGAGCATGGGGGTCGCTATGGCGAATATTAGCGAGGCCAGTAATATGTGGATTTTCATGTCGTTGTGGCTATGAGTGTGGTGTGATGTTAGTCGGTATGGACTTCGGTATCTTATTTCTTCCGTATGGATGAGAGGGTGTTGATGACCTCCGATGCTTCCTTGTACAGGCTGCCCATCTGTTCGTCGCTGCCCATGGGGGTGTAACGAGCCATCTCGCATTGGTCGAGGATAGATATAAGGCGGTCTGTGACGGCATCGTCAGCTCCGAAGTCGTGCAGCTTTTCGCTGACATTTTCGCGTGAAAGCTGGGATGCCGGCATGGACAGCTTGTCACTGAGGAAACCCCACATGGCCTGCAGCACGGCTTCATAAAACTTGTCGCTGTCGCGAGAGTCCATATGCCCCTTGGCAGAGCGCAGACGTTTGCGTGCTTCCTTGCTTGCGCGGGCCATGCGTGTGCCGGTCACGTCGGCGGCCATGCGCATGTGGCGGCGGTTGGTATAAAATACTCCGCCAAGGACTCCGATAGCCGCGAGGTATAGCAGCCAGTACCATATCCGGTCTATGACGAGGTTGTTGCCGTGTGATGGGGTGGCTCCGTGAAGGTGTATGTGGCGGATGTCGGTATTTTTTGAAGCGATGTCCTGGCGTGATGAGACTGCGTTGCCCGCGCCTTGCGACACTTTTATATCAAACGGGTTTGTGGTCAAGGTCACGTATTGGCGTTTGGCTGGGTCGAAATATACGAACTTGTCGCTGCCGATGCGGAATTGGCCGACCTGACGCGGTACGAAAGTATAGTTGATGGTCATCGTGCCTGATACGTTGCCTCCCTGTACGCGGGTGTCTATGTCGCTCTGCGGCTCGTACAGTTCGAATTCCGTCGGGAAGTCGAGTGTGGGTTCTTTCAGGTATTTGATGTTGCCTGTGCCTGAAATCGTATATATAAGCGTGGCGGCATCGTCGGTGCGGAAAGTGGTGCCGACAAGCCGGCTGTCGACGTTAAACGTCCCCACTGCCCCTGAAAATCCCTCAGGCTGGGGCGTAGGCAGCGGCTGTATGTTGGTAGATGCAGTGTTGCTGCTGACCTTTATCTGCTTTTCGGTGGGGTTGCTGACGGTCATCAGACCCATGTTGATGCGCTCATATTGCACGACTGTGATGTCGTAGTTGCCCGAATTGATGGTAAGTTTGCCGCTTCGTTGGGGGAAGAGGATGCACTTTTTGAGTACGGCTGTCATGTAGTTCTGGCCGTTGAGGGTCTCGACCTCGTTGAGGGCGGGCTGTACGTCAAGCTCCTGTATCAGGAATCCATCGAATGACGGCTGCAAAGTCGGCATGAAGGATGATATCTGGTACTTGGTGTAGAGCTTGATGGTGCAGACTATGGCTTCCTGCTCGTAAGCTTGTGACTTTGAGAGGATGATTCGTACAAAGACATCGTTGGCGTTGACTGCACGGCCGCTGCTCTGGGTGGCTATGTCGTTCATGTCGACAGGAGGGTAGTTGCCGCGATGATTGCCCCTTCCTTGACCTTGGTCCGGGTCTTGTTGTCCGGGTATGGCGTTGCCGATGTTAAATTCAATCGGACGTGAGGTATATCTCTTCCCGTCGACGGTTACGCTAAGAGCCGGAACCGACACTTTGCCGGCTTTGTCGGCTCGGTATGTGAATACGTAGTCGGTGCTTGACGATGAGGTAACTGCTCCGTTTATCACCGAGTAACTCGAGCGGCTTGAAGTCGCCGGACCGTATATGAAGGTGCAGCCGGCAATCTGTGGTTGCCTCGGAGGGGTCGCCGTAGCGTTGTTGAGGCGGAAAGTCAGCGCGAATTTGTCGCCCTCTCTGACCATGCCTCTTGGGGCTATGGCTTCAAAGCTGATTTGTTGTGCCGAGAGGCTTGCTATGGTGCAGAAAGTGACTAATGTCAGAAATATAAGTCGTTTCATATCCGGTGTGGTGTCAGGGCTTACCAGGGTTTGGCTATCTGCCGGCGGTTGGCTTTTGTCTCTTTGGCCTTCTCTGCATTGATGCGTGCGCGGGTGGCTTTCTCTTCGTTTTCCATCGCCTTCAGTATCTGCTCGGCGTTTTGGTCGCTGATGCCGCCCTGCTGCTTGTTTTGCTGCTGGTCTTGCTGTTGCTGTGGTTGCTGCTGGTTCTGGTTGTCCTGGTTTTCGTCTTTATTTTCGTTTTTATCTTTGTCTTGTTGCTGGTCTTGTTTGTCTTGCTGCTGTTCGTTATCCTTGTCTTTATCCTTATCTTGGTTTTGGTCCTGGTTTTGCTGCTCTTGGAGCTTCTTCTGGGCCAGGCGGAGATTCTGGCGAGCCTTGTCGTTGTCAGGATTGCGGCGCAAGGCGTTTTTATAATGTTCAATGGCAGGCTGGTACTGCTCGGCATTGTAAGCGAGATTGCCGAGATTGTATGCTGCCAATTCGGCCAGATGGGTGTCGCGGGCCGATGTGCTCAACGATGACAGCAGCTGTTGTGCCTCTTGGATGGTCTTGTTGGGAGCGTCGGGAGTATTCGTGCCTCCCTGCCGTATCAGGGAGGCCGCGAGGTTGAACACAGCCGTTTCGGATGCCTGATTGGCTTCGATAGCTTTGCGGTACTGGACTTCGGCTTCAGCATACCGCTTGTCGCGGTAGAGTTTGTTGCCGGCAGCGATGAAGTTGCGTTCCTGCTTGTTGGACTCGTATCCGTCGGAGGTCTTGTCGGCAGCAGCGTGTGCATCTGTGGCCATAGCCCCGGAAATGCAAGCGACAAGAAGAATAAGGGATAATATACGGCTCTTCATGTGTGGAGATTCAATGTTTGGAGAAGAAATTGTAGCGTGTCAGCCACTTTATCTTGCGGTTGAGGATGAAGATGTCGACAACCACCAATACGAGGGCAAGCCATGCAAGGATGTTGAACTGCTCTGCAGCCGGGCTGTGGTGGCGGCGTGTAAACTCGGCATCGCCGAGATTGTTGAGGTTGTCGTCGAGGTCGGATACCACCGAGGGGCTGTTGGCGTTGAGGTATATGCCGCCACCGGCTTTGGCGATTTCCTCTCCCATGGCCTCGTTGAGGACTGTGATTACTTCCTGTCCGCTGTCGTCACGCATAAATTCGGTATGCTGCCTGTTGAGGGGTATCGGTGCTCCTTGGGGTGTGCCTACACCTACTACGTCGACACGTATGCCTGATTTTTCGGCCGATTTGGCTGCACCCACGGCATCATCTTCGAAGTTCTCGGCATCGGTGATGACGACAATGGCTTTGGGCATGTCGGAATCGGGGGTGAATGACGAAGCAGCCATGTCTATGGCGGCTCCGATGGCTGTCCCCTGGGTGGGGACTATCCCGGTATTGATGCTTGAGAGAAACATCTTGGCTGAGATATAGTCCGACGTGATGGGTAGCTGAGTGTAGGCATCTCCGGCAAACACTATCAGGCCGATTTTGTCGTTGCTCATTTTGTCGATGATTTTCTCAAGTATGTTTTTGGCTTTGTTGAGGCGGCTTTGTCCCGATGGGTTGTTGGTCGTCGATGCGAGCATTGAGTTTGATACGTCAAGGCACACCATCAGTTCGATGCCTCGCGAAGTGACGGTCTCATTGCTTCCCTCGGCACTGGCATTGTTGGCTACGGGACGGGCCAAGGCAACAATCATAAGGGCAAGTGCAGCCATTTCTACCGAAAGTTTTATGCCCCCCATGTATTTCGATGCGTCAGGCATCAGGTGGCTGAGGATGGCGATATGTCCGAATCGGCGGAGTTTGCGCTTGCCTGACCATCTGGCCCAGAACCATAGTCCGACAATGGCCGGGATGAGCAGCAAGAGATAAAGCAGACCGGGATAGACAAAACTAATCATATGATAGTGTGGATTAATTATCAAGGGATGGTACGTAGCAGCGAGTGGCGCAGCAGGATTGACAATGTGAACAACCCTATAGCAAGAGCCATCCATATCATGTAGTCATCCTCGGTGGCGGTGTAGTTATGCACGTCAAGTTTGGTTTTCTCCATGGAGTCGATCTGGGCGAATATCTCCGATAGGGCCTTGTTGTCGGTGGCGCGGAAATATTTGCCCCCTGTGGTCGACGCTATCTTGCGGAGTGTCACTTCGTCGATGACCACCGGCATGGGCACATACTCGATGCGTCCGAAAGCGTTTTGCTGGGGGAAGAGGGCGTTGCCGTTCGTGCCGATGCCTATGGTGTAGACTTTGATGCCGTATTTCTTTGCTATTTCGGCGGCTGTAAGCGGAGCTACTACGCCGGTGTTGTTGCTTCCGTCGGTGAGGAGTATTATGGCTTTGGATTTGGCTTTGCCTTCGCGGATGCGGTTGATGGAGGTTGCCAGACCGTCGCCTATGGCAGTGCCGTCGGCTATCATGCCCATATTGATGTCGTTGATATAGTTTGACAGCACGGCGCGGTCATTGGTCATCGGCACTGCCGTAAAGCTTTCGCCGGCGAAGATTACCACTCCGATATTGTCGCTCTCGCGTCCGGCAATGAATTTCTTGGCTACGGTTTTTGCCGCCTCGAAGCGGTCGGGTTTGAAGTCGCGGGCAAGCATACTGCCGGAGATGTCCATGGCGATGACAAGGTCGGAGCCGTAGATGCTCGATGCGCTCCAGCTGTCACGTTTCTGTGGGCGGCAGATTACTATTATAAGACATGCAATGGCCAGAAGCTTCAGCAGGAAACAGAAGTGCAGCAGGTACACTTTCCATGACCTTGGCAGCTTGGCAAGAGGCTGCAGTGTGGATACTCCAAGCGAAGCGTTGTTGCGTGGAAGCGTCCTGATATACCATAATATGATAGGGATAAACAGCAGGAACAGCCAGAGATAATGCGGATTAGCAAACTGCATATCGGGTAGTGGAGGTTAGTTTTTAGGGTTGGTGGTTTGTGGGGCTGCGGCCTGTGAATCGCTGTCACCGCTTGCGTCGTCGGCCGGCTCCACGGGCTTGGTGTCTTCGACGAATTGCATTGCATTGTTAAATGCCTGTACATTGTCGTCAGGCAGCGGACGCTGGGCGGCGAATTTGACAAAGTCGGCTATCTCAAGGATCTGGCTCATATGTCGCCGTGGCATACGTGTGGCTTCGTTGCGTTCAAGGGCATGGAGAATCTGTGTCGTTGTCATCTCCATGGCGTTGATACCGAAGCGTTTGTCAAGATACACACGGAGTATGTCGGTGAGACGTGTGTAAAATTCTTTTTCCCGTCCCTGCTCGCACAGGTGCTGTGCACGCAGAGTGTTGAGGGCGCGGACGGCGCGGTCATAGGGCGGTTCTTCGGGCTTGCGCAGCTTGATGCTGATTTTGCCTTTTTTGGCATAGTGGAAATAGAGTATGATGCCGGCGGCTATAAGCACTACGGCTACTATCAGCCAAAACCACCATGTCGACATGAAGTCGGGCAGGAAGTCGAAGAAATGGCGCTCTCCGTCCTGCGCATCGGCATAGTCGTGTATGGTGGTCAGCGAATCGACGTTGGCAGGAATCACCTTCAACACCGGCCGGTCGGATGCGATGGTGTCACCGAGTGGACCTACATACAATATCGGTTTCAGCGTATATACACCCGAATCAAACGACTGCAGTATGATGCGCCGCTTGATTTCTTCGATACCGTTGCCGAGGTTGGAGGTGTCGGACGATGCTTCGCCGACAATCTCCACGTTGACGGCCATAGAGTCTGCCGGGATGACGATGCGACCACGTTCGGCGGTAGGTTTGACCACGATCACATTGAGCGATGTGACCCGTCCCATCATCAATGTAGCCGAATCCAGCTTCGACTCAATCCTGACGCTTTGTCCGCGCATACAGGGGGCAGCTATGAACAGGAGTGCCAGACTTATGGCTGACAAGAGACGGCGGCAAGGGGGCATATGGCAGATGGTTGTTGTTGACATATGGTTGAGATGCTTGTTAATCTGACGTAGTGGGCGTTTAGGCATAAGAAATAGTCGTACTGCAATGCTTTGATGCGGCGTATGGGTTTTTCACCGACCGGCTCCTCTGCGCTTGAACAGCCCCATCAGAGCCTTTACGAAATCCTCGTCGGTGGCTATGCTCGTCATGTCGATGCGCGAGCGTTTGAACACTGCATCCATGCGTTGCTGCCGTTCGTACCACCAGCGGCCATAGGCTTTGCGGACTGAAGAACTTGATGTGTCCACCCAGCGTTCGGCACCGGTCTCAAGGTCGCGCATACGTATCAGACCTATGGGCGGCAGGGCAGTGTCACGCTTGTCATAAACCTGTATGCCTATGACATCATGCCTGTTTGACGCTATGGAAAGTGCCTGCGAATAGTCGTGCGTGTCTATGAAGTCGCTTATCAGAAATGTCGTGGTGCGTTTTTTCAGCGCATCGGTGAAGTATCGCAGAGCGGCTGATATGTCAGTGCCTACGCCTTGTGGCTGGAAGTCGAGGAGTTCGCGGATGATGAAAAGCACGTGGCGGCGACCTTTTTTGGGAGGAATGAATTTCTCGATGCGGTCAGAGAAAAACAGTACGCCTATCTTGTCGTTGTTGGTGATAGCACTGTAGGAGATAGTAGCTGCGATTTCTGCGATTACTTCCCGCTTTTCGTCGCCTACAGCTCCGAACAGGCGGCTGCGTGACACATCGACAAGGAGCATGACAGTGAGCTCGCGCTCTTCCTCATAGACCTTTACATAGGGCTTGTTGTGGCGGGCGGTGACGTTCCAGTCTATGTCGCGGATGTCGTCGCCGTACTGGTATTCGCGCACCTCCGCAAAGGTCATGCCTCGGCCTTTGAAGGCGCTGTGGTATTCGCCTGCAAATATGTTCTGAGACAAGCCACGAGTCTTGATCTCGATCTTGCGTACTTTTTTAAGAAGTTCGTTGGCTTCCATATTAAGAATACCGTGGCGGCGTGTCAGGGTACCTCTACCTTGTCGAGGATGTTGGATATGATTTCGTCGGTGGTGATGTTGTTGGCTTCAGCCTCGTAGGTGAGTCCGATGCGGTGGCGCAGCACATCGTGGCAGACAGCCCTCACGTCCTCGGGGATGACGTAGCCGCGTCCGCGCAGGAATGCGTAAGCACGCGCAGCGCGGGCGAGAGAGATTGACGCACGCGGCGACGCTCCGAAAGCTATGATGTTCTTGAGGTCCTCCAGACCGGCATCTTCAGGATTACGTGTAGCAAACACGATGTCGATGATATACCGCTCGATTTTCTCGTCGAGGTATATCTGTTTGACCACTTCCTGCACTTCGATGATTTCCTCCGGGCGCAGCAGTGGACGTATCTCTTTCTTTTCGGCACTGATATTCTGGCGGATGATGACTTTCTCCTCGTCCTTGGACGGATAGCTGATGATTACTTTGAGCAAGAAGCGGTCGACCTGAGCCTCCGGCAGGGGATAGGTGCCTTCTTGTTCGATGGGGTTCTGGGTAGCCATGACGAGAAACGGATCGTCAAGGCGGAATGTGCGGTCGCCGAGGGTCACTTGACGCTCCTGCATGGCCTCAAGCAACGCGCTCTGCACCTTGGCCGGAGCGCGGTTGATTTCGTCAGCCAGCACGAAGTTTGCGAAAATAGGACCCTTTTTGATTTCAAACTTCTCGTTTTTGACGCTATAAATCATCGTGCCTATGACATCGGCGGGAAGCAGGTCAGGAGTAAACTGTATGCGGCTGTATTTAGCATCGATGACTTGCGCGAGGGTCTTGATGGCGAGAGTCTTGGCCAGACCGGGGACGCCTTCGAGCAATACGTGTCCGTCGGCAAGCAATGCTATGAGCAGCGAATCTATTAGGTGTTTTTGCCCGACTATCGTCTGGTTCATACCCTGGTTGACAAGATGCATGAAATTGCTCTTTGAGGCCACGAGGTCGCCTAATTTTCTGATGTCTACCTGATCAGTCATAATTAATGGAGGTTTTTCCTATTGTGATTGTATTTTTAGATTTCTGTAGAGGGCATCCTTGTGCCGGATGTGGCCGATGCCGTATAGAGAGATAGCGTGTGATGACAGGGATAAGAGCATATAATATCCCATATCAGACACAAAATTATACTTTATAACAATTTCCCTGTATGTGCAGATTGTTATATTTTGTTATTTAAAGTTGCGTACTCCAAATGTTTAATCTTTTTTCAGTAAACATAGAAGTCGTTTGAGACGCTGTTTATGCACAGCGGATGCCGCATCACTGGAATCGTGCGTAGATTTCGGCTGCCAGCAGTCTGGCTTGTTTGATGTCATCGGGATTTGAAGGGTTGGCAGGGATGGATGAAGGTGTGGGAATGTTTACTACGGTGCCTGGGAGGGTTCGTTCGGGATGCCCTAACACATCTTTGTTGGCCTCATAGATATATACCCAGAAATTGCGGTCGCCGTAATAGTCCTTGGCCATATGTGTGATATAGCGTCTGACTGTGACAGTATCGGTGCAAAGGATATCCGCAGTTGCTGAGACCGCAGGGTGGTAACTATCGGCAGCGATGTCGTCGGTTACGGATATGACGGAGTCGGTGTATTCCGCAGTTTCTTCATAAGTATCGCCGTACTCCTCGCTGTCTGCCATCTCGCGGTTGGTATATACCAGCGCGGCCACCAAATAGCCTATTATCGCCCCGATGGCTATGCCGAGACATAGCCAACCGAGCCGGTATTGGCGTGATGGGGCTGCCGGTGCGGTGGGGGCAAGGGAGGCAGGCATCGGCACAGCTGTGGACACAGGGGCAGTGTTCTCAGCCCCGGTAATTTCGGGAGTGTCGGTGGGCGTCCGTTCCGTGGTGGCTGTTGCAGCGGCTGTCTGCTGGGGTTCTTTTGGGGTTGCTGCATCGGACGGTATGGCAGATATGTCGGTTTCGGCAGAATCGTCGTGACGGTCGTCGGAAAGGGGAGTGGTGGTGCCGCCGTCTGTCGAAGATCGGAGCGGTGGTTGTACCTCCGATGCGGCGATGTCAAGAGCGGCATTGTCGCTGAGTTCCACCGGCTCGAACATGGCAAACGGTTCATTGACGGACTCTGAGAAGCTTTCGTCAGGAGCGAATACCACGGTAGCATTGCCGTCTTTGTCCTCTATCGCGGCGAAGGTACCGATGGCTGGCAGGTAGGCTTTTTCTCCATCGCATAGCATCCCCTTGATATGTTCGGTAAGGGAGGTGATGAATGACATGGCCTCGTCGGCGGGGATGTCGGCTGAAGTAGCCACCATCTGTGCAAACTGCTGCAACGTCAGAGTTTTGTCCATTGCCTGTGGTGATGAGTCTGGTTTTACAAGCGTTTGTTGATAGCCTTCAGCAGGGAGGAGCTGCCCTTGAACTCCATCGATAGATGCGGCGGGAGCAGTACTTGGCGGCCGGTTGACAGGTCGCGGTCTATACGTTCGTCCTCTTTGACCGTGACAAAAGTGCCGAATCCTGGCAGAGCGACTGAGTCGCCTTGCAAGGCGCACTGCACGAGGCATCCACGCATAGTGTCAAGTATCTTGGAAGCCTTTTGTGGGGTCAGGTTGTTGTCGAGAAATTGCTGGTCCATACGTGAGTGGAGCTAATCGATCAGTTTGTCACGCAGGGCATACCGTGGGCGACCTTTGACCTCTGTAAATATTTTGCCGATATACTCTCCCACAATGCCTATGGCTATGAGAATCAAGCTGCCGAGAAACCATACCGACAGCATGATTGATGCCCAGCCGGAAATCGTTTCGCGGAAAAAATGTGAATACATCACATATCCGCCTACTATCAGGTCGATAATCAGCAGCACCAATCCGACCGTAAAAATCCATCTCATAGGCCGGGCTGAGAAGCTCGTGATGCCGTCGATAGAGAAACTCAGCATCTTTTTAAGCGGATATTTGGATTCTCCGGCCACGCGTGCCGCACGGCTGTAGGTGACTATGGCCGTGTCGAGGCCGATTTGAGGGATGATGCCTCGCAGAAACAGGTTGCTCTCGCCGTAAGCACTCAGCAGATTGAGTGCGCGGGCTGACATCAGGCGGTAATCGGCGTGGTCATATACGGTGTCCAATCCCATGGATTTCTGGAATGAATAGAATGCATGGGCTGTGTTGCGTTTGAACCAAGTATCAGTGTCGCGGTTGCTGCGCACACCGTAGACGATTTCTTTGCCGTCAAGATATGCTTTGACCATCTCCCTTATCGCAGCCGGGTCATCCTGGAGGTCTGCGTCGATTGAAACGGCTGCATCGCAGTGGTCTTTGACCTCCATCAATCCGGCCAGCAGAGCATACTGGTGTCCACGGTTGTGGGCAAGGGATATGCCCTTGATGCGTTGGTCGGCGGCATGTAGCTCTGTAATCACCTGCCATGTGCTGTCACGGCTGCCGTCATTGCTGCACATCACATAACTTGCCGGGTCGATCAGACCTTCGGACTGCATACTATCAAGCAGCTTGAGAAGCGTGGACGCTGTTATGGGGAGGGCTTCCTGCTCGTTGTAACAGGGTATGACTATAGCGATTACCGGGGCTTTCATGGTGGCGTAGCTGATAAGGTACTTAGCGGAATATCAATAGGCTCGTGCAAATATTACACGCTGTTTTGACGGCTTGCCTGTGACCATGCATGTGCCGGGTGTGGTATCTCCGTCCAAAGGAATACAGCGGATAGTGGCTTTGGTCTCCTCCTTGATTTTGTCTTCGGTCTCGGGAGTGCCGTCCCAGTGTGCAAGTATGAAGCCGCCTTTTTCTATCTCCACCTTGAACTCGTCGTAAGTCTCTACGGTGCGTGTCATGGACTCGCGGAGTTTGAGGGCTTTCTGGAATATGTTGCTCTGGATTTCCTCCAAGAGGCTCTGCACGTAGTCCTCTATTCCTTCGAGAGGTACTACGGTCTTTTCGAGCGTGTCGCGGCGCATGACCTCTATGGTTCCGTTGGCTATGTCGCGGGCTCCGAGTACGAGGCGCACGGGGACACCCTTCAGCTCGTAGTCGGCAAACTTGAATCCGGGACGCTTATTGTCGGCATTGTCGTATTTGACCGATATGTCGCGTGCCCGCAGATTGTCGACTATCGGAGCCACCACCTTGTCTACTTCGGCAAGCTGCTCGGCGTTTTTCGAAACAGGTACGATGACCACCTGTATCGGGGCGAGGTGGGGTGGGAGTACGAGTCCGTTGTCGTCGCTGTGGGTCATGATGAGTGCGCCCATAAGGCGTGTCGATACACCCCATGAGCTTGCCCAGACATATTCGGGCTTGTTGTCCTTGTTGACAAATGTCACGTCAAATGCCTTGGCGAAGTTCTGTCCGAGGAAGTGGCTCGTGCCGCTCTGTAGGGCCTTGCCGTCCTGCATCATGGCTTCGATGGTGTATGTGTTGAGTGCACCGGCAAAGCGTTCGTTGGCACTCTTTACACCTTTGATGACAGGGACTGCCATATATTTTTCGGCGAAGTCGGCGTAAACGTTTATCATCTGTACGGTGCGGTCCTCGGCTTCTTCGGCTGTCGCGTGGGCGGTGTGGCCTTCCTGCCACAGGAACTCGGCTGTGCGGAGGAACATGCGGGTGCGCATTTCCCAGCGCATCACATTGGCCCACTGGTTGCAGAGGATAGGCAGGTCGCGGTAGCTCTGTATCCAGTTTTTATACGTCCCCCATATGATAGTCTCCGAGGTGGGGCGCACTATAAGCTCCTCTTCCAGACGGGCTTCGGGGTCTACGATGACACCGTTGCCGTCGGGGTCGTTTTTGAGACGGTAGTGGGTGACCACGGCACACTCTTTGGCGAAGCCCTCCACGTGTTCGGCCTCGCGGCAAAGGAAGGATTTGGGAATGAGCAGGGGGAAATAAGCATTCTGTACGCCTGTCGCCTTAAACATCTTGTCGAGCGTCTGCTGCATCTTTTCCCAGATCGCGTAGCCGTAGGGCTTGATTACCATGCATCCTCGCACTGCTGACTGCTCTGCGAGATCCGCTTTCACTACGAGTTCGTTGTACCAGCGGGAATAGTCCTCGCTGCGCTTGGTGAGGTCTTTGAGTTCTGCCATTATATTCTGTGATGTTATTATTGAGCTTGTTAATGTTGAGCCTGATGATTCCCACAAAGTTAGCAAAAAATAGGCATATCATGCAATGCTTTTGTGACAACGTAAGTTATGGAACGGAGATATGCGTATTGGACCCTAAACATATGCGTTAACATCTTCTGATTTTTATTGGGTCAATATGAGTCCATCATCAAGAAAGTCCGCAGGGGTAGGTGGGTTATGCCGTCATAGTCTTTGGGCTTCGTCATAGGGTTCATGGAAACCACATATTTGGGATAGTTGTCACGAATCTTCATCAGGTTGCCAAATTCTCTTTCGATCGTTGATGCATTCGTCAAAAGATAGGCCACTTGTATATAGATGGGTTTGCCACCTTTTTCTGCCGCGAAATCAATCTCTCCGTTAGGAAGAGTGCCTACTGCCACGTTATAGCCGGTATTTTTAAGATGAAGATAAACGGCATTTTCCATGACTTTCTCTATATCCTTTGCGCGGTTACTGCCGACAAGTAGATTTCTCAACCCTAAATCTTCAAAGTAATATTTGTCGTTGCTTTCAAGCAACCGTTTGCCATGGATGTCGTAACGCTTCACTTTGCTTATAATGTATGCGTTGGATGCGGCTTTCAGATAATTTATCGCTGAAATAGGTGTCAGTTGCACCCTTTGCGATTTAAGATATTTAGACAGTGAGGTGGCTGAAACCAATTGCCCAGTGTTGTCGCTGAGATACGACATCAAGTTTTCAAATAGGGTGACATTGCGGAGACCCTCACGTTGTACCACATCTTTCAGTACGATAGTGTTATAAATATTCTGAATATATTCCCAGACCATATCTTCGTTGTCAAGGCCAAGGCGATACAAGTGGGGCAGTCCGCCAAATGAAAGGTACAGTTCAAGGCTCTCAGCCAAATCTTCCAAATTGTGGAATCGCAGAAATTCCTGGTAGGAAAGACTTTGTATGTGGATATCGATATAACGGCCGCCGAGATATGTTGACAGTTCGGATGAGAGCATTTTGGCATTGCTCCCTGTCACTATTATCTGACATTCTTCATCGGCATTGAGGCTTCTCAACGAGTTCTCAAATCCGTCAATATCTTGGACTTCATCAATCAGCAGGTAGTTGTCTCCATCCTCCGGGAATTTGTCAGCAATATGAGCCGACAGATCGGAATCATTTTTAATGGAGTCAAACTCTTTCTTTTCCTTGTTGATGTATACAATATTTGCCTCTGGATTTCGGTGCTTGATAATCCTTTCCAGTTCACGCAGCACATAGCTTTTCCCTACGCGTCTCTGCCCTGTCAGGGCGATAATCATCCCCTTGTTTAAGAATCTGAGGATATGATTCGTGTATCTTTGTCTTGATATTATTTCCATGATGCAAATGTGGCAAAATCTATTAACTATACCAAATAAAATCGAGTAAAACATGGATTTTATTAATCATGCAAAACAAAATTGCGTCTCCTCGTTTCAACACCAAGCAATGCTGATTAATAAATTTTGTCGGTTCAAGTTCAAATTGTTGAGTATCCCTGCTTCCAACATATATCATCAACAATATATCCAAATATCCATAGGGAAACCATCAGGTTACACATCGTCGAACGACAGCCCGACATAGCTGGTTTTCATCCTTCCTGTCTGCTGCGGATGGATGTTGGTGCAACGGCTGTTACAGTAACCGCTGTTGCATAACAGCTCGGGAAATATGCCGCATCTCCAACATCCATGAGGGGAAATACAAAATATGAAACGCTAATACGCCAATAACCAATACACCAAGCGGCATCCTGTGGCCAACACATGGGATGCCGCTTGGCGTATTTTTATGAGCGTGGGTGTTTATTTCGTTTTGACGGAACCGCCGGTGTCGACGTTGATGCGCTCGATGTTGGCGATTGTGAGCCCTTTGAGGTTGATGCTGCCGCCGGTGTCGGCTTTCGCTTTCGCTTTGTCGACGCTGCCTTTTCTGACTTTGATGCCGGCGCCGGTGTCGGCTGACGCATCGAGAATCCTGGCTGTAAGATGGCCGATTGTGATTGCAGCCGATGTGTCGGCTCTGGCACCTGCTATGCCTACTGCGGCAGTGCCGATTTTAATATCTGCCGATGTATCGGCTTCAAGGTTCAAGGCAGTGACATTGGCTGTATTGATGTCTACATCTGCCGAGGTATCTGCTTTTACAGTCAGCCTGTCGGCGCGGAGTGTAGGTGTTTTTATGTCGGCTGACGTGTCGGCATCGATAGTGACAGTGCCGGTCGACGATACTTCAGGGATTTCTATTTCGGCGGATGTGTCGGCATGGAGTTTCAGAGGCTTGCCGCCAGTGTTGAGAGGGTTGGTGAATTTCACGTCGGAGGAGGTATAAGCCTTGATGGCATATATTACCGGCCCGGAGACATAAACTTTGAGGTTCTTAGTGTTGATTTTCGTTTTTCCTTTTCCTTTGGGCGGCTGTATGCCGATGTTGAGGGTCTTGCCTTTGGTGACCACTTTGACCATCGGCACCAGATCGTCCGGGCCGGTTACTTTGACTTGGACCGGACTGGATGCTACGGTGTATATGACATTGACACCGTTGGATGTCACTAATGCGTTTATATCCCCACTGACAGGGACATCGCGTGTTGCGGTCTTGGCTGCACTGCAGGCGGATGCGCTAAGCATCACGATGGCGAGAGCAAGCAGATGTTTGATTTTCATATTAGTACTACTTTAAGTTGTTTGTAATTATCGTATAGGGTGTTTTTGGTGATGTTACATAAATTAGACGCTAAAACTATTCTAAAAGTTTCAACAATGGATGAAATTTTTCCTAACTTTGTGGAAACAGCGAATTTTTAACACATTCTTCTGACCCATTTACATATCATCATGAATACACCACGATATTCCAGGATATTGCTCAAACTCAGCGGCGAAAGCCTCATGGGCGCTCAAGGATATGGCATAGACACGGAGCGTCTTAACTCGTATGCCGCCCAGATAGCCGAAATCGTCGGCAAGCTGAAAGTGGAAGTAGCGATAGTGATAGGCGGCGGAAACATTTTCCGTGGCCTCTCAGGAGCTGCCAAAGGTTTTGACCGTGTGACCGGCGACCAGATGGGTATGCTGGCGACTATAGTCAACTCATTGGCTCTGCGGTCGGCTCTTGAGGCTGCCGGACAGCGGGCGCGTGTGATGACCTCGATTGCGATGCATCCTGTGGGAGAGCATTACAGCAGCCGTAATGCACTTGACGCCATGGCGCATGGCGAAGTGGCTATAATTGCAGGCGGTACGGGCAATCCGTTCTTCACCACAGATACGGCCAGCGCACTCCGTGGAGTAGAAGTCGGTGCCGAAATAATGCTTAAAGGGACACGTGTCGACGGTGTATATACTGCCGACCCGGAGAAGGATCCGGAAGCAAAGAAATTTGATGTCATCACATACGACGAAGTACTTGCACGTGGTCTGAAAGTGATGGACCTCACAGCCATAACCATGTGCCGTGAAAACGAGCTGCCGATATATGTGTTCGATATGGATACTCCCGGTAATCTTATGAAAGTGCTCCAAGGCGAGAGTATCGGCACATTGGTGACAGTTAATAATAAGTAAGCATATAATTTTAACCCATATTGAAATAAATCTCTGACATGACTGACCCTAAGACTTATCTTGGCCCTGCCGAGGAGAAAATGCAGATGGCCGTAGAATATTTGGATGAATCACTCGCGCACATCCGCGCCGGCAAGGCTAATCCTAAAATACTTGACGGAATCCGTGTGGATTATTACGGCAGTGCCGCCCCCATCAGCAATGTGGCTAATATCTCTGTGCCCGATGCGCGTACCATAGTCATCACTCCTTGGGAGAAATCCATGTTCCGTGAAATCGAGAAAGCCATCATCAACAGCGAGCTTGGCATCACGCCTGAAAACAACGGTGAAGTGATACGTATCGCCATACCTCCGTTGACCGAAGACCGCCGTAAGCAGCTCGTGAAGCAGTCAAAGGCCGAGGCGGAGCAAGCAAAGGTTTCGGTGCGCAATGCTCGCCGTGACGCTATCGACGGATTGAAAAAAGCCGTCAAGCAGGGTATGCCCGAAGATGTAGAGAAAGATGCCGAGGGGACTGCCCAGAAGCTCCACGACAAATATCTCAAGCAGATTGACGAGCTTTTCGCTGCCAAGGAAAAGGAAATACTCACTGTATAAGTATTAAACATAGCACACACACCTTACACATAATCCATGTCCAAAAACACACCTAACGATACAGACGCGCCCATTGATGACCGCTTGTCGCCGCCGGCCGATGGCAGCGGCATAGAGTCGGCAGCAGCCGCCGACGTGAACGAGACAGAGGCCGGGGATGCGACGGAGTCGCATCTTCCGGCTCTCCATCACTCGTTGGCTGAGGATTTGGCCAAGCATCATCTGAGGGGCATGTACCGTAGCTGGTTTTTGGACTATGCGTCGTATGTGATACTTGAGCGAGCCGTCCCGGCTATCGACGATGGTCTGAAGCCTGTGCAGAGGCGCATACTCCACTCGATGCGCACACTGGATGACGGACGCTTTAACAAAGTGGCAAATATCGTCGGCAATACCATGCAGTATCATCCGCATGGTGATGCTTCGATATATGAGGCTCTTGTGCAGCTCGGGCAGAAGGACCTGCTTGTGGAGACGCAGGGTAACTGGGGTAACATTCTGACCGGCTCGTCGGCGGCTGCCGGGCGATATATCGAAGCGCGTCTGAGCCAGTTTGCGCTTGATGTGCTGTTTAACCCCAAGGTGACAGCGTGGACCCTCAGTTATGACGGACGAAAGAAAGAGCCTGTCACCCTGCCGGCCAAATTCCCTTTGCTCCTCGCTCAGGGAGTGGAGGGCATAGCTGTGGGATTGAGCAGCAAGATTTTGCCTCACAACTTCAACGAGCTGATAGATGCCGCCGTTGCGTATCTCAGGGGTGAGGACTTCGTACTGTATCCTGATTTTGTGACAGGCGGCATGATTGATGTCAGCCGGTATAACGACGGGCTGCGTGGCGGGGCTGTCAAAGTCAGGGCCAAGATAGAGAAGGTTGACAACAAGACCCTCGCGATAACCGAGATACCCTATGGCAAGACGACTGGTACGGTAATCGATTCGATAATCAAGGCATTTGAAGGCGGCAAAATCAAGATCAGGAAAGTCGATGACAACACCGCCGAACATGCCCGCATCATCGTCCACCTGCTTCCCGGCACGTCGAGCGACAAGACTATCGATGCGCTGTATGCTTTTACGGACTGCGAGGTGTCCATTTCGCCTAACTGCTGCGTCATCCGTGACAATAAGCCGCATTTCATAGGTGTTAGCGATGTGCTGCGCTACAATGTGGATGCCACACGCGACATACTCCGACGCGAGCTGGAGATACAGCTCGGCGAGGTGCGCGAATTGCTTTTCTTTGCCTCGTTAGAGCGCATCTTCATCGAGGAACGCATATATAAAGATAAGGAATACGAACAGGCCCAGTCAAAAGAAGCTGCCATAAAGCATATTGATAAGCGTCTGGAGCCGTGGAAGCCGAAGCTGTTCCGTGAGGTGACGACCGAGGATATCGAGCGGCTTTTTGAAATCAAGATGGGGCGCATCATCCGCTTCAATGCCAAGCAGAATGAAGAGCTCATAGCCCAGTACAACGCACGTATCGCCGACCTGCTTGAAAAACTCAGCGATATGGTCTCGTTCACCATAGGCTGGTTCGAGCAGCTTAAGGAGAAGTATGGCGAGGCTTATCCGCGCCACACACAGATACGCAGTTTTGACAATATCGAGGCTGCTGTGGTGGCTGAGGCCAACGAGAAGCTGTATATCAACCGCGAGGAGGGCTTCATCGGCACGTCGTTGAAGAGGGATGAGTTTGTCTGCAACTGCTCCTCCATCGACGATATCATCGTATTTTACCGCGACGGCCATTATAAGGTGGTCAAGGTGCAGGAGAAACTGTTTATAGGCAAGAACGTCCTGTGGCTCGGCGTATTCAAGAAAGGCGACGAACGCACCATATATAACGCGATATACCAGAACGGCAAGAACGGACCCTATTACATGAAGCGTTTTGCCGTTACCGGCCTTACCCGTGACAAGGACTATGACATGACACCCGGTAAGCCCGGCACCCGAGTGCGCTACTTTACGGTCAATCACAACGGCGAGGCCGAGGTGGTCAGCGTCAATCTCAAGGAAAAGCCGCGCCTTAAGTCTCTGTCGTTTGATGTGGATTTCAGCAAACTCGCCATCAAGGGCAAAGGGGCGATGGGTAATCTTGTGACTAAAAACGAAGTCAAGAGCTTTACCCTCAAAGACAAGGGAGTCTCTACCCTTGGTGGCCGTCAGGTATGGTTTGACCATGATGTGATGCGTCTTAATTATAATGCGCAAGGCAGCTATCTTGGCGAGTTCCTGGGCAATGACCAGATTCTTGTGATACTCGATACGGGGGAATACTACATGACTTCGTTTGAGGCCACTAACCATTATAGCGAAGGCATATTGCGTATCGAAAAGTATCGTGAGGGGGTAGAGTGGACTGTAGTCCTTTATGATGCCGACCAGAAGTATCCGTATCTGAAGCGTTTCACATTCGAGCCGTCGTTCAAGAAGCAGCGTTTCATCGGCGAGAACGACAAGTCGCGTCTGCTGTATATCACCGACACTCCCCATGCCCGTTTAGAGGTCGCTTTTGGCGGCGACGATGCGCAGCGCGAGCCGTTGATAGTCGATGTCGATGATTTTGTCGGCGTGAAGTCGTTCCGTGCCAAAGGGAAAAGGTTGACCACTTGGCATGTAGACAAGATCGTGGAGCTTGAACCTGTGTTTACCGATGAGCCGGATGACGATGCGGATGAGGTATCCACAGACGGTTCATCCATTGGAGAAGTGCCTATGGATGCCGAGCCTGATTCTCAGGGTCAGTCTGTGATAGAATTTGATGACAATGTCCCGCCGCAATAGCTGTCAAAGATTCAAGCCGCTTCTCGTATCGGCTGTGTTGATGCTGGCTGCGTCTGTGTCGGCGTGGGGTGAGGTCACAGACTCGTCACGCACCGAGATTATACGCCCGGTCATGTCGGCATACACATTTGAGGCCGGAGGCTCGCATCTCGCCGATACGTATCTGACACCTCTTATATATGGCGGTTATTCGCTCGCTCTGCAATATGAGCGGTGGCAGGCCATGAAATTCTCTCCTGACAGGTGGGTTATGAGCTTGACCGTCAGGGGGACATGGAATGACGCGGACAGCCCTGCCCGTAACAATTCGATGTGGTATGCCGGATTGGATGCCCGATGGGCCATGTTGCACCGCTGGCGTTTGCCTTGGGGCATCACTGCCGGAGCGGGCGGTTCCACAGGCATTATGGCCGGATGCATGTACAATGGTCGCAACAGCAATAATCCTGCCTCGGCAAAGGTGTCGTGGACGGTCGATGCTGCAGCGTATGCCTCGTGGAAGACACGGCTCGGACGGCTGCCTGTGACGTTGACCTACCGGGCGACGCTGCCGCTCACAGGAGTATTTTATGGCGTGGAGTACGGACAGCTGTACTACGAGTATTGGCTCGGCAACCGTGAGAATACTATCCACTGGGGGCATTGGGGCAATTATTTCGCTATGGACAACCAGCTGACCGCCGACCTACACTTCGGAGCCACTTCGCTACGCTTAGGCTACCGTGGATTTGTCTACTCTACCAAAGTCAACGGCATAACGTCACGCATGACATCCAATACATTTATTATAGGTATATCGGGCGAATGGATGAGCCTCAACCCACGCAAGAAGCTCTCGGTAGACAACGCCCGGATCATCAACGCATTGTAATTGCCATACACACTATGCCTTACCACGTGCTACGCCATCTGTCAGTCTGTATCATATCGCTGTTTGCTTCGTTGGTTCTGTCGTCATGCCATGAGATAGAGCAGTGGGATAATGACGCACGAGGCAATTTCGAGGCTCTGTGGACGGTGGTCGACGAACACTATTGCTTCTTTGACGACAAAGGTGTGGACTGGGACGAAGTACATGAGCGTTATTCGGCTAAAATAAGCGATAACATGTCGAGTGCCGAGCTGTTTGACGTATGTGCCGCCATGCTTGCAGAGCTGCGTGACGGGCATACCAACCTTCTGTCACCCTTTGAAGTGTCGTATTACCGACAGTGGTGGAGCGACTATCCCCAGAACTACGATGCGCGTCTCGTCGAGCAGTATTATTTCAATTTCAATTACCGGCAGGTCAACGGCATGACTTACGGCATATTGCCGCAAAATGTCGGATATATCTATTATGGCTCGTTTTCTGTCACCCTCGGCGAGGGCAATCTTGACCATGTGCTTGATTACCTTTCGTCGGCACAGGGACTTATAATAGATGTGCGTGACAACGGCGGCGGCGACTTGACCAATGTCGAGACCCTTGTAAGCCGTTTCATCACACAGGAGACGGTAGTAGGCTCAATCCGCCACAAGACAGGTCCGGGGCATGACGATTTTTCAGAGCCTTATCCGATACACTACCGTCCGGCTGGCGGGTCGCACGTGTTGTGGGGCAAGCCTGTAGTGGTGCTGTGCAACCGGTCCACATATTCTGCAGCCAACAATTTCGTCTCCATAATGAAATATCTCCCTGATGTCACAATCGTTGGAGCGACCACAGGCGGTGGCAGCGGTATGCCGTTTTCAAGCGAGATTCCCAATGGGTGGGGCGTAAGATTCTCCGCCTGTCCGATGTACGATGCCAAGGGGATATGCACAGAGCAGGGAGTAGAGCCCACCGAAGGGTGTGCCGTAGACCTCGACCCCGCAGCAGCACTCCAAGGCCGCGACACCATGCTCGACTTCGCCGTCGCCCTCCTCACCACCGCCCCTGATTAGATTTCACTGCTGTAGTAAAATTTCATGGCTGTAATGATAAATAGGACTCTTAGGTCTCTTAGGATTCCTATATTTTACTTTTAACCTGACAAAATGGGAGTTAACTCATAAAAGTCAGACCAGATTTCCTACCTTTGTGCCTATGACAGACGTTGACAATGGTTTTATTCCCATTAGAGCGAACTACGATAGCCTGACGGCATATAAGAAAAGTGAGTGTATCTACGATGTTACATTCCACTTTGCCCACGCTTACCTGTCTAAAGGCGACCGAACGATCGACCAAATGATACAGGCGGCTCGAAGCGGCAAGCAAAACATTGCAGAAGGTATTGAGGCAGGTGCCACATCCAAAGAAACAGGAATAAAACTTGTAAACGTGGCACGTGCAAGTCTTCAAGAGCTTCTTCTCGATTATAAAGACTATCTGAGGGTTAGAAATTTGGAGCAATGGAACGTCAACAGTGAAAAAGGCATTCGATGTCGTAGAGTTTGTGCGCAACAGAATGGTTCTGCATATTACAGAGCTGCCATTCAAAAACGCAACGATACGGCCATAGCAAATATTGCTATAACATTAATATTCCAATGCGACAAGCTGCTGAGAGGTCTGATAGAGCATCTTAAGACCGAGTTTTTAGAGAAAGGGGGCATCAAGGAAGAGATGGCTCGTGCACGCCTTGAGGCTCGTAAAGACAAATATGGCGGTAATAAATAGGACTCATAGGACGCCTAAGACTCCTATTTTGCAGGGGCTTCGGGATTTTTGTGTGAAGTAATATTGGGGAAATGGGGGTGGGTTTGGTGAAAAATGCGTAACTTTGCAGACTGATTTATGGCAGAGGCCGCACTGTCGGTCCATGTTTCAAGTATCATATATAAGTTTCCATAAAAGGTAAGTAACTGTTCAATTAAAGGCATATAAAAGAACGGTTACAATTTACAAAGTCATAATTTCGTTTTAATTTGAACAGTTACTTATGCAAAACATCCGCAATATCGCCATCATTGCCCATGTGGACCACGGTAAAACTACCCTCGTGGACAAAATGCTCCTTGCCGGGCATCTGTTTCGAGAGAACCAAAATGCCGGCGAGCTCATCCTTGACAACAACGACCTTGAGCGTGAGCGCGGCATAACCATTCTGTCGAAAAACGTATCAATCAACTATAAGGATTGCAAAATCAACATCATCGACACCCCGGGACACGCCGATTTCGGAGGCGAGGTGGAGCGTGTGCTCAATATGGCCGACGGATGCCTGCTGCTCGTGGATGCCTTTGAGGGTCCTATGCCCCAGACCCGGTTCGTACTCCAGAAGGCTATCCAGATGGGGCTCAAACCCGTAGTGGTCATAAACAAGGTCGATAAGCCCAACTGCCGCCCCGATGAGGTGCAGGAGATGGTGTTTGACCTGATGTTTAATCTTGACGCGACCGAGGACCAGCTCGATTTCCCGACGGTCTACGGTTCGGCCAAGCAGGGTTGGATGAGCGATGACTGGCGCAAGCCTACCGACAATATCTGTGCGGTATTGGATGCTATCATCAAATATATCCCCGCTCCTGAGACTATCGAGGGCCCGGCGCAGATGCTCGTGACTTCGCTTGATTTCTCAAGCTATGTAGGCCGTATCGCTATAGGCCGTGTGCATCGTGGCGAGTTCCGCGAGGGTCAGGATATAGTGCTGATGAAGAAGGACGGTTCGACTGTCAAGCAGCGCATCAAAGAGCTGCACGTATTTGAAGGCATGGGGCGCAAGAAGGTGCAGAGTGTACAGAGCGGCGATATATGCGCATTGGTGGGCATCGATGGTTTTGAGATCGGTGACACCGTGGCAGATGCGTCCGCACCCGAGGCTTTGCCCCGCATCGCTATCGACGAGCCTACCATGTCGATGACGTTCACTATTAACGACAGTCCATTCTTCGGTCGTGACGGCAAGTATGTGACCTCTCGCCACATAGCCGAACGCCTGACCAAAGAACTTGACCGCAATCTGGCTTTGAGGGTACACAAAGATCCCCATGAGGATGTATGGACCGTTTATGGCCGAGGCGTGCTTCACCTGTCGGTGCTTATAGAGACTATGCGCCGCGAGGGTTACGAGTTGCAGGTCGGTCAGCCGCAGGTTATCATCAAGGAAATCGACGGACAGAAATGTGAGCCGGTAGAACTGCTCACCATCAATGTCCCTGAAGAATATTCCAGCAAAATCATAGACATGGTCACGCGTCGCAAGGGCGAGATGCTGACGATGAATGCCCAGAACGACCGCATCCATATGGAATTTACCATCCCTTCGCGTGGCATCATCGGTCTGCGCAACAATGTGCTCACCGCTTCGGCCGGAGAGGCTATCATGGCACACCGTTTCTACGAATACCAGCCTTGGAAAGGTGATATAGAGCGTCGCACCAACGGCTCGCTCATAGCCATGGAGGGCGGTACGGCTTATGCTTATGCCATAGACAAGCTTCAGGATCGCGGACGTTTCTTCATATTCCCCCAGGAGGAAGTGTACGCCGGTCAGGTAGTGGGCGAAAACGCCAAGGACAACGACATCGTGGTCAATGTCACAAAAAGCAAGAAGCTCACCAACATGCGTGCATCGGGAGCCGACGACAAGGCGCGTATCATACCGCCTGTGGTGTTCAGCCTTGAGGAAGCTCTTGAATACATAAAGGGGGATGAATATGTGGAGGTGACACCTAACCATCTGCGCATACGCAAAATCATCCTTGACGAGACCGAACGCAAACGGGCCAACAAGTGATTTAGTTATTTATGAGATATGCTGTCATAGGCACAGGAGGCATCGGCGGCTACTACGGTGGCAAGCTTGCCCGCAGTGACCGTGATGTCCACTTCCTGCTGCATACCGACTACGACTATGTCCGCTGCAACGGGCTGCAGGTCGACTCGTGCGACGGTTCGTTTCATCTTGACAATGTCAATGCTTATACGTCTACTGCAGATATGCCTGCGGTAGACGTTGTCATAGTGGGGCTGAAGACCACCAACAACCATCTGCTTCCGTCGCTGTTGCGTCCGCTGCTCGACAAGGCGGATGATGGGCGCAAGCCTGTGGTGCTGCTGATACAGAATGGTATCGGAGTAGAGGCTGATGTCCAAAGGATGCTTCCCGATGCACGTCTGATGGCGGGTCTGGCATTCATTTGCTCTGCCAAGCGCGGACCTGGACATATCGACCACCAGTGTTACGGACATATCAACCTCGGCAATTACTCCGTAGGCTCGGACGATGATGCCAAGGTGGTAGCCGACGACATGCAGGCAGCGGGTATAACTGCACGTATGGTCGATTATGAGGAAGCCCGCTGGCGCAAGGCTGTATGGAATATGCCTTTCAACGGTATGACTGTAGCCCTCGGAGCGCAGACCGACCAGCTGCTGAAACATCCGGCCACACGTGCGCTCATCCGCCGTCAGATGCTTGAGGTGATACATGCGGCTAATGCGTGTGGCGTGACTGCCATCACGGAGGAGTTTGCCGACCAGATGATTCGTAACACCGACGAGATGACCCCATACTCTCCGTCGATGAAACTCGACTACGACTTCCACCGTCCGATGGAGATAGAGTATCTATACTCGCGTCCGCTCGCCATGGCCCGCGAGGCTGGTGCGCCGATGGTGTCCCTTGAGATGTTAGAAGCCGAGCTGCGCTTCCTGCAAGAAAAATACTTGTTTGTGTAAATGTCTGAATATCAGATGAATACCCCCCCCAGTGGTGCGCGTGGCTTATGTGGCGATGGGCGTCATGCCGATAATAAGAGTGCCACAGATGCTACTCGAAACCATTCGATTGACTGGATAGCGGGATTGTTGACGCTGGTTGTGATAGTCCAGCATATTGATGACTTGTCTCATCAATCTTTCTGGTGGCGTGAGTGCGGAGGCGGAAAAATATTCTATTTCTATATGGCATGGTTCTTTTTCAAGTCGGGGTCTTTTGAGAAGGACAGGTCTATGCGTGCGTCATACAGGAAGGTATTGTCAAGCCTTGTGGTGCCATATCTGTTTTTTTCCATATTGAGTTGGGTATTATGGGCTCCGGGATACATGTCCAGTCATGGATGGTCGTTGCATTGGCTTCTTGGTGCGACGATTATGAGATTCTATCAATTAGGTTACATTCCTAATGATGGACCGATATGGTTCTTGATTGCATTGATTATCTGCCGGCTAATGTATCCCGTTGCCAAACGATATTTGCGGAATAATTATACCATAGCTGCGGTTGGATGGCTGCTTGCTGCCGCGTATTATGCTGTATATCACTCGGTATCAAATCCCCAATATGTTTTTATAGCTCTTCCACAAGGTTTGATGGGCTTGTCTCTTTATGCGCTTGGTGCTCAGCTTAGAGAGTCGCAATACCGATGGCAATTATATCTCGTTTCATTTGCGATATATTTGACTGCGTTATGTATCGACGACGGCTTTACCATGAACTTTTCACGTGCTGGATTGACTTCACAGTGGCTTGCGTGGCTTACGGCTCTACCCTTGTGGATAGCAGGTGTAATAGCATGTAACAATCTCATAGGTCGTATGCCGCAATGGTTTTTCAGGATATTCAATCTCGGATATATCGGGCGAAATTCCATGACATATTATTGCGGACACTTCATTGTCTTGACAAGTGTTGTGTTCGTGTATGAGAAAATGGGGTGGACACATCCGGTATTGCCTCTCCCGTGTGCTATGGCGTTGTTATGTGTGGTCGTCCTCCCTTTGGCCGACAAACTTCTGAGGCGTTATATGCCATGGGCTGTAGGGTTACGTGCGTGACCGTGACAGGGCCATTGTCGTGAAGTATGTAGCCAGCATCCCGAAGTAGGTCAAAAGGGTCATCGGGTCTTTCAGAGTGTCGGGATTGATGCCTTTAGTCACATGTACGAATAGTGTGACGGCTATGATGACGGCTATGATGTAGACAGCTGTCATAAGTTTGCGGGTCCATCCTGCGGGTTTGCGGTCAGGCAGACGGTTCATCACTTTGCGTGTGAAATCCGGGTCGCGTGGACCGTCGGCGAGGTCTGCTTTAAACAGTTCCCGGAGCTGGGAGTCGGTATTTTTGTCGTGTTTCATAATTTCTAACGATGTTGTAATGGACTGAATTAATATTTTTAAACCAGTTTAAATCAGTTCAATATCTGTTTCAGCACCGCTCGTGCCCGTTGCAGGTGGCTCTTGACGGTGTTTTCGGGCATGTTGGTTATGGCTGCAATCTTTTTGATGGGCAGGTCGCGGTAGTAGAACAGCAATACCACCGCTCTCTGTGTCTCGCTGAGATATTTCAGGGCTGCGTTCAGATCCATGCGGGCATCTATGCCTTTGAGCGGTTCGGCTCCAGCCTCCGGGATTTCATCGGCTGAAACCTCGGTGCGTGACGAACGGGCGTGGCTGCGGAACTCGTTGAGGCCGATGGCAAACAGCCACGTCGAGAAGCGTCCACTGCCTACCCATGACTTAAGCCCTTTCCAAGCCTTGATGAAAGTCTCCTGCGCCAAATCGGCGGCCAGAATCTCGTCGCCGCACATTCCGGTCAGAAACCTCAACAGAGGCTGGTGGTACTCGTCGACCAATCGGGCGAAGGCGCGTCGGTCATCGAACCCGACGCACCTTGCCACGAGGGATATTTCCTCAAGACGTGTCATTGACGGTCTTTGTTCTCGAGGTTGTAAGCGGTAAATTTAGCTGCACCTATCAGAATCGGGATACACCCGATGGCCAATCCTATAGTCCATTCACCCACGCAGATGAAGAATATTATGACAGCCAGTCCGACCGCCAGCAGGTAAGCCGATGAGCGTATCGGTGATTTCATATTGCGCTCGAATACCGTAGGGGGCAGGGGATAGTTGTTGTCGATGGCTTTGGAAACCAGAGTGTATCGCTGCCGGCGTTCATTGGCGCGGTAGGCGCAGATTACCCATACCACACCGATAACCATGATAAACGGCATGAAGAATATGCCCAAAATGGCGAGTACGGCAACGGCAGCCTCAGAGTCGTCGGTGTCAAAGTCTCTTAGACCGTCGAGTACATCATTGCTGATGTCTTTTGACGATATGCTGACACCGCTGCCGTTGTCGAATGTCACTTCTTCTACCTTGGTTTCGTCCTGAGTGTTTGCTGTGTCGCTGCCGTTGCGCAGGTCGGCAAGGGCTTTTTCGAGAGCAATGTCGGCTGAATCGTTGGCTGCGGCAGGATTGGCTGCAAGCGAGAGTGAAGGCAGTGCGCAGAAGGCGAAGAGTGCCAAAAAGAGGGAGAATACTGTATGTTTCATATTAAATGTGGTGTTTTGTGTTTAATGTATGTTGTTTTCATACATTAGATGCACGTAATGTCTGGCAGGTTGCACTTGACATCAAAAATTATGTGCTTTTTTTATCAGTGACGCTTACGCTTGGGCATGACGCGCTCCTCTAACCACTGGAACACCACAAACAGCACAGGTACAAGAAACAGCAACGCTAATATGCCTATGATCATGCCTCCGCAGGTGCCTATACCGATGGATTTGTTGCCGTTGGCTCCCACGCCCGATGCAAATGCCATGGGGAGCATACCGAATATGAGGGTCAGTGATGTCATAAGGATTGGACGCAGACGCACCCGTGCGGCTGACAGCGCGGACGCGACGATGCTCATGCCGGAGCGTCGTCGCTCCGAGGCGTATTCGGTAAGGAGAATGGCGGTCTTGGCGAGCATACCTATAAGCATCAGCAGTCCTACCTGGAGATATATATTGTTTTCCAACCCGGAGAGGTTGGCGAAAAGCAGACTGCCTGCCAGACCGAACGGCACAGAAACGATGATAGCGATGGGTATAAACAGGCTTTCGTAGAGCGAACACAGTATGAGGTAGATAAATACCACGCAGATGATGAATATGGTCACCGTGCCGGCTCCTGATGAGGCTTCTTCTCGCGCCATGCCGCTGAACTCGAAGCCGTAGCCCATAGGCAGGGTCTGTGCGGCTACCTCCTTGACTGCGGTAATCGCCTGGCCGGAACTGTAGCCGGGGGCGGCGTTTCCGTTGACTCGGATGGCAGGGAAAAGGTTGAACCGTGACAATGATTCCGTACCGAATACACGTTCTACAGTGATGTACTGGCTGATAGGCGACATCTCTCCGGCAGAGTTCCTTACAAACATGCTTGCCAAAGCGTGGGTGTCAAGGCGGTATTCAGGCGAGGCCTGCACCATGACGCGGTAGAGCTTGGAAAACTTGTTGAGGTTGGAGGCATATATGCCGCCTATATATCCCTGCAGGACATCGAGCACGTCGGAGGGCGATATTCCGTTGCGTTTGCAGGCTGCTGCATCCACCTCTACCATGTACTGTGGATACTTCGTGTCAAAAGAGGTGGTGGCGCGTGATATTTCCGGGCGTTTGTTGAGCTGTTCGAGGAAATTGAACGTTATGTTTTTCAAATCCTCTATTTCGCCTCCGTTATGGTCCTGGACATACAGCTCGAATCCGTTGGTGGCGCCGTAGCCGGGAATCATGCCGCGTGTAAATACCTGTATCTTTGCAGATGTGATGTCGGCTGTGCGGCGGTATATCTCGGCTATGACCGCTTGGACATCGTCGTCCTTGCCGGTTCGGTATTTCCAGTTTTTCAGTCGAATGTCGAATGTGCCGGCAGTCACGCTCTGGCCTGTGATGGAGCCGAATCCGGTGGTGCGCGAGTAGATTTCGATTTGTGGGATGTCACGTATGCGGCTGTCTATCTCCTCCATCATCTGCATAGTGGTCGAAAGGTTGGAGCCGGGGGGCATCTGTACGTCGATGTTGATAGAACTCATGTCTTCCGACGGGACGAGGCCGGTCTTGGTGTTGGCGAGCAGCCATGCAAGCCCGCATGACGATATTATGACGAGTACTCCTGTGAGCCATTTGTGGCGCAGCATCCATGCTACTCCGTGTACATAGTGGTTGCTCAGACGCACGAAGAAGCGGTCGAAAACGTCGTGGAACCGGGTGGAGAAACTTCGCTTTGTCTTGGCCTTGGCCGTCTTTTCGCCGTGTGGTGTCAGCATCAGGGCGCACAATGCCGGTGATAGTGTCATGGCGTTTATAAGCGATATGCCTACTGCGACAGCCATGGTCAGGCCGAACTGACGGTAGAACACCCCCGTCGTGCCGCCCATGAAGCTTACAGGAATGAAAACCGCCATGAACACGAAAGTAGTGGTCACAAGTGCCGTGGCGATGTCTTTCATCGCTCCCAAGGTGGCGCGGTAGGGAGAGCGTTCGCCAGCGTCAAACCGCGCTTGTACGGCTTCTACCACCACTATGGCGTCATCGACCACCGTGCCTATCACAAGCACTAATGCAAACAGCGTAATCATGTTGATGGAGAAGCCCGCTATGTGCAGGAATGCGAATGTGCCTATCAGGGATACGATGATGCCGATAAGAGGTATGAATGTGGATCGGAAACTTTGCAGGAACACGTATACCACGAGAATCACCAATATAATCGCCTCTATCAGTGTCTGCACAACCTTGCTTATGGATGCATCGAGAAAATCCTTGGTACTCATCAGGCTTACCAGTTCTAATCCTGACGGCAGTGTGGCTGCGATTTCCTCCATCACTTTGTCGACCTCGATGATGATTTCATTGGCGTTGGAGCCTGCGGTCTGTGATATGGATGCCGTCGTGCCCGGATGTCCGTTGACACGTCCGACAAAGTCGTAGCCCTGCTGTCCGAGCTCTATACGAGCCACATCGCGTAGGCGGAGTACAGTGCCGTCTTTGCCTGCACGGATGACGAGATTTTCAAATTCGTTCACATCCTCATATCTGCCACGGTACTTGAGTACGTAGCGGTATGTGTTGTCGGTGTCGGCTCCGAGTGTGCCTGTGGCTTTTTCGAGATTCTGTTCGTCAAGTATCTGCTGGATGTCTGATGGCACTAATCCATAGGATGCCATTTTGGCTGGGTCAAGCCATATGCGCATCGAGTAGTTGGCTCCTCTGACATCGACTTCTCCCACTCCCGATACGCGTGACAGGCGTGGCTCGATGTTTATCTTCATGTAGTTGTTGATAAATTTTTCGTCGTAGCTGTCATCAGGGCTGTAGAGGGCTATTGTTTTGATGCGGCTTGTCTGACGCTTGCCGACGTTTACTCCGCTGCGGGTGACTTCTGCTGGTAGCAGCCCCTGGGCGGAGGCTATGCGGTTTTGCACGTTGACCATGGCTATGTCTCCGTCGGTGCCTTGGCGGAAGTATATCTGTATGTTGGCCATGCCGCTGTTGGTGGCGGTCGATACCATGTACATCATGTCCTCCACGCCGTTGATGGCTTCCTCAAGCGGGACTATGACGCTTTTCTGCACGGTCTCTGCATTGGCCCCCGTATAGCTTGCACGCACGCTGATGGTAGGAGGTGCAATCTCGGGATACTGTTCCATCGGCAGTTGTGACAAAGATATGATTCCGATAATGACTATAGCTACGGAAATGACTGCAGAAAATATGGGACGGTCAACAAAGATGCGTGAATTCATGTTGTGAGGTAAAGGCGATGTTCTGGTTATTCTTAATTTTGTGTGTAAAATTATGGGAAATTACGCTATTGTGGTGGGTACATTAAACTAAAAGGTGTTAACTTTGTGCCAGATTTAAATACATTTAATCATCATATACGCTAATGCTTAAAAAAATACAAACATTAATGGCGAAGCGCTGCTTGCGTCTGAAGCCGTTGTTTATTGCTGTCGTGGCCTTGGTCGGCTCGGCTATGGTGTCATGTGGCGATGAACCTGGGCCACCTCCGCCGCCAGGGGGATATTACGACATATATTATCTCGAAGGTTATTATGAAGGCCGGTATCGTGACGGTGCTGTTCTTGCATGGATGTTCTATTCTGACGGCAGCGGTTACAGCCGTTGGGTCAATGTGCCGTCCAATCCCTATAGCGATACATTTATAGACCACTACATCCAAGGTGGCAGTCTGTATATCTGGTGGGACGGCGACCGTGACTACAGCTATGCCGGAGAGGTAGAGCTGGGTTATGACTATTTCGATGCCCGGTTTGTGCCCGATTATCCGTGGGCCACTTTCTACCGCCAGTAATCGGGCAGGGGCAGACGCACAAGAGCAGTTAATAATCGCAATGCCCCTTTAGTGAAAAACAAAAATGGTCTAATGCGATACCAACGGCTTGCGCCGCCCAGCCCTTGCAGGACCATATCGATTGGATTCCTACCTCAACGGGGCTTGCGCCTCCGCCCTACTGTTTTTTACGCTCCTGCGGAGCTTTAATGGGGCGATTTGCGGCTGAGGACGCACAGACCGTGCGTCCCTACGTTTTGTGATGCGTTATTGGGCGGCGCTTTTGCGGCGTGGGGCGTGTCGGTTGTCGGACGTGGATTGCGGCATTGGTGGCGGCACCGCGATAGCGGTGTAGAGATAATACCGTGGGCGGAAGCCCACGGTATCAATGCGTTACCCTCTTTACAACAACCGCGTAGCGGTTGAACAATCGTTATCACCAACCGACGGAGATGTTCGACTGATAAATCGGTCGTGTTTTTCTGCGAGCCGGTTACCGTGGGCTTCCGCCCACGGCTATTGTGTTTCATCGCTACGCGATAGCGTGATAGGAGCCCCGGAGGGGCGGGGGAATAGTATGGCGGGGCGCAAGCCCCGTTGCAAAGGTGCACCCCACATGGTTAGCCCTGCAAGGGCTGGGCGGCGCAAGCCGTTGCCACCGTCGGACAATCTCCCTGTTGCAAAGTGCTCCGAGCCGAATTTAATGACCGCTCAGGCACAAGGACGCACGAGCCGTGCGCCCATACGTAGCTGACGGCATTGCCTGTCCCTGTCCGCTGACCCCGTAATTGGCAAAAAAAACAATGCGGCTGATTCAAATTTGAATCAGCCGCATTGGCTTGGTGGCGGGGGCAGGACTCGAACCTACGACCTTTGGGTTATGAGCCCAACGAGCTACCACTGCTCCACCCCGCGATGTATTGTGAGTGCAAAGGTAGCATGTTTTCGGGCGTTTGTCAATAGATTCTGAGTTAAATCGTGTTAATTTGACGATGCGGCCTCTGTAAGTACGGCATTTTCTTTAGCTTCCTTCTGCTTTTCGCGGTATTTGGCTATGCAGTTGTTGACATCTGCCACTAATTCGTCGCCTTGTTTGTCACGGCTTACGATGGTGCCGTCGGGGTCGATGAGTATGATGCAGGGAATACCTGAGATGCCGTAAATGTCGGTCGGAATCTTCTGCGCATCGATGATGCATGGCCATGTGATGCCGAGTTCGTCTATGGCCTTGAGGGTGGCTTCTGGCTCGTCCCAGACTGCCACGCCTACTACATTGAGGTCTTTCTCTTTGTAGCTGTCATAAAGTCCCTTGATTACGGGGATTTCGCGTCGGCACGGACCGCACCAGCTTGCCCAGAAATCCACGAGGGTAAACTTGCCGTCTTTGCCTACAAACTGGCTCAGCCTGGTAGTAGTGCTGTCGTTTTTGATTTCAAAGTCCTTGTATTTGCTGCCTACGCTTGTTGCCGCTTTTTTCTCAAGGGCGCTCCGTAAATCTTTTATGCGTTGGTATGATGCCATGGATGGGTATGCTTTCAGCTGTTCGTCAAGTTCGGCCAGCTCCATGCGGTATGCGAGGTTGAGGAAGAAGAGGTAGCCTATGGGGTTGTCGGCGTTCTGCGTGAATATTTCTTTCTCGATGTTCTCGTAAACGATGTTGATTGAATCGAGTTTGGCCATGCCGATGGAATCTTTTGGAAGGCTGTTGGCTTGCATGGCTATGCTGTCAAGGCGCTTGCCGGCATTGACGAGCAGGTCGTTGAGCGGAGTCCCTGTCAATAGGCCGGTGGAGTCGGGCGTGAGGGTGCCTTGCTCTACGATGATGGTGCCGTAACGCTGGCCGTCGACTATGATGCGAGCTAAATATGACTTGTCTACGTTGCCCTTGAAGATGATGGAATCGTTGGCTACTACCGTGCTGTCCATCTTGTCTCCGTTATCATAGTCGATCAGGTAAGCTACTGTGCCGTTTAAATCCTGTCCTTGCAGAGGGATTGCGATTTCATACGATCCGGCTTTTTGTTCGGAACATGCGCCGAGCATCAACGCGCCTGCCATGGCGATGGCCGAGATTTTCAGTGATTTCATTTTGGATAGGAGTGTTTGGTTTTTGTTATGATATTGTTGAGGGTGAAAGGGTTTCTAAATTTCTATCGTAAGACCGTCATAGGCGAGATGCACTCTGTCAGGCAGTGTGGGGTCGACATCGGCATGTCGCCCTAAGCGGTCGGATATGTGGGTGAGGTATGCCTGACGCGGGTTTATCAGCTCTATCAGCTGCAATGCCTGCGACAGTGACAGGTGTGATATGTGTTCTTCGCGTCTCAAGGCGTTTATGACGAGTGTGTCTATACCTTGTATGGCTCTTATGGTGGCTTCAGGAAGAGTCTTGCAGTCGGTGATATAAGCAAGTTTGCCTATTTTGAAGCCGAGGATGTGCAGTTTCCAGTGGATGACGTCAAGAGGCATTACATCGATGCCGCTAATCTTCAATGGAGTTCCGGCTGATATTTCATGGATGTCAAATGCCGGGGCTCCGGGGTAGGGATGCCGCTTGAAGCAGTAGGGGATACGTGAGTGGAGGTCGACCGACACATCGCGGGTGCAATAGATAGGAAAATTTCCTCGCCCGGCATAAGCGTGGCTGAACGGGCGGAGGTCGTCGATGCCGCCTACATGGTCATAGTGGCTGTGGGTGACTATGAGTGCATCTATTTTGTCCGCCGGGAAGCGGAGCATCTGCTCGCGGAAATCAGGTCCGCAGTCGATCAGCACCACGTGTCCGCGCTCCTCGACAATGGCAGACGAGCGCATACGCTTGTCGCGAGGGTCTGGCGAAGTGCATGTCGCACAGGTGCAGTTGATTTGTGGGACTCCAGTAGAAGTGCCTGTGCCGAGAAATGTCAGTTTCATAGACGAGAATTTCTAAGAATACCATCTTCGAATACGAGGTATGTGCCGGCTTCATATAGCCAGGTTTCGCGGGTATAGCCGTACATTTCCTGCCGCTTGGTTTCCATCGGGATGCCGAGTGACAGCCTGCATTCTTCGCGTGTCATCCCTTGGGTGACCTGTCCGCGTGTGATGAGATCCCATATGTCGGGGTATATTGACTTGTATGCATCCCGTGGATTGCTCAGAGAGAACATGGACGCGAAGTCTCTCGGGCCGTCGGCATCAGGACGTGAAGGGAGTGTAAGCATAAGGCTGCCTTTGACTGCCGGATCTTCTTCAAGGTGGAAATAGACTTGCAGAGGTGCTTGTGGTGTACCTGCCGAGACTTTTGTGATGATGACCGGCAAGAATCGGCGGCGTTTGATATAGTTGCCGTTGTCGTCAAGCCATGTCGATGTCATTACATATAGCCTACGTCCGCGCAATATGCTGTCGGCATCGTTGACTATGCTTGTCTCGATGGTAAACGGGATAGGCAGCGACGGCTTTTTCATAAAGCTGTCAAGAGGCGTGTCGACACGGTATGACACTTTGGTCGGTGACGTTGCCATACCGTGCACATCGGTGGGGGTGTGGAGGGTGAATATGATGTCAGTGTGTTCGGAACCGAGGATATTGCGGGCTGTCTCCACGGTGTCAAATGACAGTGTGCTCGGTGCGAGTTGTTCGGGTATCGTGCCGTCGACGGCATTGAGCAGCACCCTCAACCTGTCGTCGGTGATGCTCCAGAGTTTTCCTGGCTGCCATGATGCCGGTGCCTGCGGAGTGACAGATGCCAAAAGCTGCCGTTCGCGGGAGGGGGCATATGCACCCTCCTTTTTGACTTCGTCTTGACCGATTGGAGCTGTGTGCGTGGCCGCATAGCAGCCTGTCAGCAGCATTGCCGACATTATGGATGGCAGTGCTGCTGACAGCAGGTATGTTGGCTTTTGCTTTAGCGGTCGGAGTGTCATTGTTTATTTATTAGAGCCTGTCTTGGGCGAGATGCCTATATTCTCAAATATGAAAGAGTATATATCGGTGTACTCGTCGATGACTTTGCTTATGGGTTTGCCGCTTCCATGACCGGCCTTGCTGTCGATACGGATAAGTTTAGGATTGTCGCCTGTATCTGAAGCCTGGAGGGTGGCGGCATATTTGAATGAGTGGGCCGGCACTACGCGGTCATCGTGGTCGGCGGTGGTGACAAGGATCGACGGGTAGCGGGTCCCGTCGTTCTTGATGTTATGGAGCGGAGAATACCCGAGGAGGTAGGATGCCATTTCTGGCGAGTCGGAGCTGGTGCCGTAGTCCGATGCCCAGTTCCAGCCGATAGTGAACAGGTGGTAGCGCATCATGTCCATCACGCCTACGCGGGGAATGGCTACTCGGAACAGGTCGGGTCGCATGTTGACTGTCGCTCCGACAAGCAGGCCTCCGTTGCTGCCACCCTCTATGACGAGCATGTCAGGATTGGTCCAGCCTTCTTTTATCATATATTCGGCGGCGGCGATGAAATCGTTGAACACGTTGAGCTTTTTCTGCTTCGTGCCGGCTTCATGCCATTCTTCTCCATATTCCGAACCGCCACGGAGGTTGGCCTGTGCGTATATGCCGCCGTTTTCAAGCCACAGCAGACGGTAGGGGCTGAATCCGGGAGTCAGCGAGATGTTGAACCCTCCGTAGCCGTAGAGGTATACCGGGTTTTTGCCGTCGCGGTTCAGACCTTTCTTGTAGGTCAGGAACATGGGTACTTTCGTACCGTCGGCACTCGTGTAAAATACCTGCTCGGTGACGTAGTCGTCGTGGTTGAAGTCCTTGACATCAGGAGTGATAAATGGGGTGAGCTTGTCGGTGTGTATGTCGTAGATGTATGAGGCGACAGGCTGTATGAACGAAGTGAACGCAAGGAATACATCTTCGTTGCGGCGGTCTGTGCTGACCCCTGCGTCACCTATGGACGGGAGGGCGATTTCACGTATCATCTTGCCGTCACGGGTGTAGAGATAGAGGTGCGTGGAAGCGTCTTTTTCGTAGCCTATTATGTAGTGGTTTTTGCCTACTTCCGACACCGAGTTGAGCACACCGTCCTGTTCGGGTACAAGCGTCTTCCAGTTTTCGCGTCCGGGGTTAGCAAGGTCTGCTACCATGATGCGTCCACGTGGGGCATCGATGGTGGAGGTAAGCACCGCTTTGCCGTCTCGGATATCGATGATACCGAGATTATAGTCCTGGGTCGGTTCGAGTACTATCCAATCCGAGTCCGCTTCCTTGAGATTGCGGACTGCTACGGCATTGCCAATCCCTTCGCCGCCGGTGTAGAGCACGATATAGTCGCTGTCTTCGGGGATGCCTACATGGTGGAAGTGCAGAGGATGCTCCGGGTCGCTGTAGAAGAGGGTGTCTTCACTCTGGGGCGTGCCTAATTTATGGTAGTACACGCGATGGTTTTCGTTAGAGTTGCTGAACTCCTTGCCGGCTACCGGCTGGTCGTATGCGCTGTAATAGAAACCGTCGCCATACCATGCCGCGCTGGTGAATTTTGCCCACGTTATATGGTCGTCGAGCAGCCGGCCTGTGGCGACATCAAGCACATATATTTCCGTCCAGTCGCTTCCGCTGCGTGATATGGTATATGCCATATATTTTCCGTCGGGACTCATTGAAAGACCCGTAAGGGCCACTGTGCCGTCATCGCTCAGTTTGTTGGGGTCGAGGAACACCTCTGCAGGAGAGTCGAGGGTAGCCTTGCGGTATATTACCGACTGGTTTTGCAGCCCGTCGTTTGCACTGTAGTAATATCTGTTGTCGCGGCCAAGCCAGGGTGTGCTGATTTTCTTGTAGTTGGTCAGGTCTGTGAGCCGCTGGCGTATGCTTTCGCGGAATGGGATTCTGGACAAGTAGTCGTTAGTTACGCGGTTTTCGGCTTCGACCCATGCCACTGTGGCGGCGGCAGTGTCGTTTTCGAGCGGACGGTAGGGGTCGGCTACTTTTGTGCCGAAATATTCGTCGACAGTATCGTCTTTGGGTGCTGGCGGATAGGTCAGTTGTGACGCTGCTGAAATGCTCATTGTAGTCAGTATGCTGATTGATAAAGCGGTCAGTGTATGTTTCATAGTGGATCTTTTGTATTGTATCAGGCAAAGATAGTGATTAACTTTGCATCCGACAAATAGACTGACTGTTATGTGGATTATTTATGCTTTGCTTGCCGCAATTTTCGCTTGTCTGTTTTTGAAGGAACAGGTTTCGCCGCGAGTCATCTTAGGAGCGTGTCTGATAACGGCCGGCGGTATATGTATGATTGTGAAATGATGGATGAAACTGACTTCCGCGACCATTTGCAAAATGGTCGCGGAAGTCTCGCTTATGAAATTTGTGTTTTTCGGTAGAACTGTTAATACTGCGTATTCTGGGGATCGAAGTTTGTCCAGCCTTGCATCCAGTTGTCGCTTGCATCGCGGAAAGCTCCTATATAGCCGCCGTTTCCGTCCGAGAGCGACGCTGACGGACAGTAGTCCTGTCCTGTACCCATCGGGTCTGAGAGGCTGAGGGCGGACTCGGTCATGACTTTGTTGTTGGGGTTGGAGAGGAGGAACTCGTGGGAGTAAGATACCCGGGTGCGGTATTCGGTGCTTGTGGCGAAGTCAAAGAGGTAATCTTCATACTCCTTGTTTTTGTCTGTGCCGATAGCATCCATGCCGGCGAAAATTATGTTGTCGATGCGTAACTGCCCAGCCTTGGCATATCCTACGGTGTTGCCTTTTTCGCCGTCAACAATCAGGCCGACAGGCCAGCCCACGGCGAGGGCGTTCTCCACATTGAGTTTTGAGCTGCGGCGTATCTGCATTGCAGCCTGGAAGCGTCCGAGTTTTGAGCCGTTGTCGGGATACACATCTCCGGCAGTTATGTAGGCATCGTTGTTGACGAAATCGGTATTTTTAGCCGTCTTGGGGCCGATGAATGTCACATTGCGGAATGTCGCTGAGGTAAAGGGCGAAGTCTCAGCTCCTGAAGCATTGTTGTCGCTCTCGAAACCGTTGCTCTGCGATGTGTCGGCAATGCGCGGATCGCGGATGGAAAGGCAATACTGCACTGTGCCGCTGAATCCGTTGTCTGTGTCAAACTCGTCATCCCAGCCTTTGTAGGCCACCAGGTGGGAGCAATTGACCGTACCTCCGAACCACTCATAGGAGTCGTCGTTGGAATATGACACCTGAATGTGGTCGACAGTGGTGCCGGAGCCTACCGAGCCGAAGGTGATACCGTTGATTTCTTTGTCGGTGTCAAATGGGTAGCCCGCAAATTCTACACGGATATACTGGTAGATACCGGAGTTATCGGCATCGTTATCGCCGCCGTGTATCGTAGTGGGGCCGCCTTCGATCTGCATGGTGCTCTGGTTGTTGCGGGCACGTCCGCATATAATCAGACCTCCCCAGTCACCAGGATGTCGCTGGCCTACAGGCTGGGCGGAAGTCATTACAATCGGCTCCTGCTGTGTACCGGCCATTTCGCAGTATCCGCCGGGTTCGATGATGAGCGCGGCCATAGTCTGCTTGTCGCCCTTGATGACTGTCCCGGCAGGGATGCGGAGCTTTGCCCCGGCATCCACATACACCCATCCTTTGAGCAGGTATGTTCCCTTGGGGAGGGTCACGTCGCCGGTGAAGTGGAAATTCTGGGTGCCGTTGCCAAGTTCTGTCCCGCCTTTGAAGAGTATGCCGTCGGAGTAGGCGACATTGCCTTTGTAGATGACGGTCGGCTCGGTCGTTGTGGTCGGTTCGTCATTGTTGTCAGACGAGCATGATGAAAAGAGTGCCGTAGAGGATGCTACGGATGCGCCTATGAGAAGCGCAGATACTGCTTTTTGGAAATTCTTCATACTTTATTTGGTTAAAGGGATGTTTAACTGTTTCTTGTTCAGAATTTATAGCTTATCGTGAGATTGAATGTCCGTCCGGGGCGGTAACTGCGGTTGACCTCTTCGATTTCGGAGGTGCTGCCGTCGGCATTGGTGATTGTCTCATACTGGCTGAACCTGCATTTTTCGGCAAGAAGGTCGCGTACTGCCAGTTTGAGTTCCAGTCCGCCGAATTTTTTCGCTACGGACAGGTCGAGAGTGTTGCGGGGCATCTCGTAAGAGTTTGGAATGTTACGTGAAGTGCCGTCAGCGTTAGTTCCGTAGCGGTTGCCCACGCCTATGATGCGTTTGCCTATGCGGTTATAAAGCACCGAGGCGTTCCAGCCGTGTGCGGCGTTGTTGTAGAAGATGCCTGTGTTTATCAGGTATGGCGACTGGCCTTGCATCGGACGGTCGATATTGTTAGAGCCGGGTTCGAACGAAACCTTGCTTTTGATCAGTGCGCCGTTGAACGACAGGGAGAAGTCTTTGAGACCTATGAACCCTAAATTTTTGCGGATATCAAGCTCGATGCCGTAATTATTCGCACCCTTGGCGTTGACAAAGGAATAAATCAGGTCTGTGCCGCCGGCCACAGTGTAGGTCCATTCGATAGGGTTGGTGAAGTGTTTGTAGAACAGGGCAAGTGACACCTGTTCGCCAGGCCCTGGATACCATTCGTATCTGAAATCTACATTTTCGATATATGCCGCTTTGAGGTCATAGTTGCCCATCACGTTGCTGCCGAGGTCGAAGTCGTAGAATACTGACGGAGAAAGCTCGCGGAACTCCGGGCGGTTGACAGAGCGGCCATAGGCAAGACGGAGCTGGTGTCGGGTGTCGATGCGGTATGTGGCATTTATTGACGGAAAGAAATCCGAATAGTCATAGGGCGTGTCCTGCCAGCTCTCCTCATACTGCTTTGTGTTCATGCGCAGCACCTGTCGGGCATACTCGTAGCGGCATCCAAGGTAGAAATTGAATTTATTCACGGGCAGATTGAATCCTAAATACCCTGCCAGTGTGGTCTGCTGTCCGTCGTAATTGTTGAGCATGTTCACCTCCTCATACATGTACAGCTTGTCAGGACCATAGTTTTCGTCGACCAACACGTTTGTAGCCACGTCGTCATCGAAGAGGAACCCCTGTGGTAGGGAATTGTCGGGTTGCCAGCCATATTGAAACTCCCTCGTGCGGTACTGACGGTTGCGGTGTTCGGCATATACACCGGCTTTCAGGACCGGCATACTCCACGACCAGTCAAATGTACGGCGGTAGTTGGCATTGGCTGAAAATATGTTTTCGTCAAGGCGTGTGAACTCACGGCTTATGCGGTATATGCCCATGCGCTGGTCGGTGCGGTCGGTACGCTCTATCAGCCGCCGGTCGGGCATATCATTGTTGGAGTAGGCGTATCCTGCGCTCCAGTCCACATAGTCCTTGTCAAAAGTGTGTTTGCCAGTCAGCTGCGTGTTGTATGTAGTCCTTGACGAGTAGTAATATTCCTGATTGTTGATATTGTCGGGCTGGGCGTTGAATCCTGTGCGTGTGCTGTACCTGTCTCGGCCTATCTGGTTGAATATGTTTTTCCATTCGAAGAAATGCCGGTTGCCGCTTGGACGGAAGCTCAGGTTGGCCATCAGCCCTATACGAGAGTCGTTGATCCACTGGTTGTCGGTGGCCTTTCTCAGGAATACTGGTTTGTCGTTGGTAGTGTCGTAGGGTCCGTAAAGCGAGTTCTCCATGTCGGTCAGCGTCTTGTAGGTGTTGCTGTAGTTAGCCGCTACGACGATACCCCATTGCGCACCGCCGTCCATGCGCCACAGGCGGCTGTAATCGGCGGAGAGCTTCATGTCGGCCCATGGGTGGCTGTTACGTAGCCGCCAGTCGTTGTTAAAGCCGTTGCCGAGTATATCGATACGGTTTCCATATCCTGGATAGGTGTTCAGCTTGCCCTCCATTCCGGCGGATAATTTCCTGAATCCGTTGTCAAAGCCGAGGAAGTCTGTTGCGCTGCCTTTTGAAGACACGAATGTGCGGAAGTGGGTGCGGTCGTTGATGCCGATTCCAGCCGAGATATTGAGCTGGCCTGATACGGGTTCCTGCTTAGTGTTCACAAGTATGAAGCCACCTGTAAAGTCTGACGGGTATTCCGGTGCCGGGCTTTTGACGATTGTCAGATTCTCAAGTTGTGAAGACGGGATAATGTCAAATGAAAATGCCCTGCTATCGGCTTCGCTGCTCGGTACGGCTCCGCCATTGAGCCATACATTGTTGTATCTCTGCGAAAGACCTCTGACCATCACAAATTTGTCATCGATGATGGAAACTCCTGGTACGCGGCGTATGACTTCCGATGCGTCTTTATCTTGGGTCTTGGCAATCTGGGCGGCTCCGACACCAGTCAGGACCACCATGCTTTCTTGCTGCTCTTTGGCCACGACTGTCTCACTGCTCCGCCGTGCATTGGCAACTACCGTCACCTCCGAAAGGGTTTCGCTGTCGGGTTTCATCACAATATCCAGCTTGGTCTCGCCGGTACCGCTGACTCTTACATCTTTGATGTCCGCGCTCGTGTAACCGACATATGAAACCGTTATTGTGTATGTGCCTGAAGCTACTTGGATGTCATAGCATCCGTCGATGTCTGTAACTGCGACTTTTGCTCCCGGGCTGACTGATATGGTGGCACCTATCAGGGCTTCTTGGGTGGATTCGTCCGTGACCACTCCTCTGATTACGCCTGCATTGGCTGCAACTGGTAGTGTCATCAGGGCAAGCAGACGTATGATTCTTGATGTTAACATTCGTGGATTGGTTTAACAATTTTGTTCTCGCTGCAAAGTTCCACAAATGTTGTTTCATAGCTGTTTCACGCAGATTAAGCTTTTATGAAGCTAATATTTCATAATAATTACACTATAAAACGTGTTATGTCGTTTAGGCGCAAAAAAAAGACCCCGATTTTTCGGGGTCTTCCAAAAGCAAATGTTTTTAGCTATTAGCACGAAGTCAAAAGTGGCACATCAGCTCGACTACGAATTTGTCCTGTTCAGATATTCCTGGAGTGACACCTTGCTTGTAAAAATATTTTTCGTAGTTGAGACGAATTTCGGCATAGACTTTTTTCACGCCAAAATGCAATGTAGTACCTAATGTCATGCGATGACGCTCAGGGTCGTTGGCATACAGTTGCCCCTCTTCGTTTTTGATGCCATCGGAGTGATTAGACATATAGTCATACCTGCCGAGGGCTGAAATGCCAGTCAGATATTTTTTCAGCGGGAATTTTCTGCTCACGAACGCATCCACGGCATTTACTCCGGAAAAAGCTCCGTGTGCATAATTTTTGCGCAAATACTCTGCTTCTATATGCCAAAGGGTGTCGTCATAATACGCACCTGCATCCCACATCATTATGTTGACATCCTCCGGTTTGATTTTCTGTGCACTTGCCACCACGACAAACCGATCGAAGAATGACGCGGTCACCTTGGCGGAGAAGTTGTAGGTTTTAGTCCAAAAGTCCTTCTGGTTGGTCAAGCCTGAACCATTGAAGATGCCGCCTTCTATTGTAATGGGGACTGTCTTGCCGAACTGATACATTCCGGCAAGTCCGACATCACGCACATTGCCCACCTGCTTGGCTATGAACGAACGGTTTGCGAAATATTGCGTATGCGGAGAGCGATGGGCGTCAATTGTAAATGGCACACGCATCTGGCCTAATGTGACATTGGCTTTGACTTTTTCCGGGGAGAAGCGTACATAAGCATCGAGCATCTTGATTTTACCCTCGTCCGAAAGGTCGATTTCGGCTTTGTACGAGATTATGGGGATGATGATGCCGTTGACACCGACACGGGCATTACGTACCTGAAAACGTCCGGCGTTGATTTGAGGTTCATACTCGTATTTTGCACGTATGGTACCGTGTATTTCGGGGATGTATGGTGATTTTTCCTGTGCGTAGCCGGATATAATACCACCTGAAGCTACAAGTATGATTGCCAAACAAATTTTAAGCGTATTCATATTTTGAAATCCATGATTGGTAGCGACTTGACCGCGACAAAGTTAGCAAGAATATGTTTCATGAATATTACATAATGTTAAATTTTTGTTTCATGTCTGGCCGGCCATGCGGCATCAGGATATGCGTGACCAGTCAAGTGTGCGGGAGAACAGGGCTTTGAGTCTGGCTGACAGTCCGGGGTGTAGTGCGAGGGTAGGGTCACCATCGAGGACTGTTTCTGCTTCACGGCGGGCAAGGGTAAGTATCTGGCCGTCGGCAGCCAGAGATGCTATTTTGAGGTCGAAGGCCATGCCGCTCTGCATGGTCCCCTCGATGTCGCCCGGACCGCGAAGTTTCATGTCGGCTTCGGCAATCAGGAATCCGTCAGATGTGGAGGTCATGATTTCAAGACGCTTGCGAGTATCTCGGCCGATGGTGCGCTTGCTCATCAGTATGCAGTAACTTTGGTCGGCTCCTCGTCCCACGCGTCCGCGCAGCTGGTGGAGCTGCGACAGTCCGAACCGCTCGGCATTCTCTATCACCATGACGGAGGCATTGGGTACGTTGACCCCGACTTCGATGACGGTTGTAGCCACCAAAATGTCGGCTTGGCCGGATGCAAACAGCTGCATCTGGTAGTCTTTCTCTGACGGCTTCATTTGGCCGTGCACGAACGCCACTTTGCGGTGTGGGAATACGTTGCAGATAATTTCGTAACCCTCCTCAAGGCTTTTCAATGCCAGCTTGTCATTGTCTTTAATCAGTGGATGGACTATGTAGACCTGCCGCCCCTGATTGAGCTGCGTGCCGATGGCGCGGTATACTTGCTCGCGGTTTTCGTCATATCGTAGCAGGGTGACTACAGGCTTACGTCCCGGGGGCAGTTCATCGATTACGCTAACGTCAAGGTCGCCGTAGACGGTCATGGCCAATGTGCGCGGTATAGGTGTGGCGGTCATCACCAATACATGCGGCGGTATGTGGCTTTTGCCCCACAGTCGGGCGCGTTGGGCTACGCCGAAACGGTGTTGTTCGTCGATGACGGCAAATCCTAACCGCAGAAATTCTACAGGGCTTTCCAACACGGCATGTGTGCCTACGAGGATGTGTATGGATCCGTCCATCAGGCCTGTGTGGATTTCACGTCGGCGGGCAGCCGGTGTGGAGCCGGTGAGAAGGGCTACGCTTATGCCGAGGGGCGCAACCAACGAGCGGAGCGTCTCGAAATGCTGAGTGGCGAGTATCTCGGTAGGAGCCATCAGGCAGGCCTGCATGCCGTTGTCAAGGGCTATGAGCATACAGAGCAGAGCCACGAGAGTTTTCCCGCTCCCTACATCGCCTTGCAGGAGGCGGTTCATCTGTCGTCCTGACCCCATGTCGGCGCGGATTTCCTTGATGACCCTCTTCTGGGCGGATGTCAGTTCAAATGGTAGATGCTCGAAATAAAAACGGTTGAAGTAGTCACCGATGCGTGAGAATCTGTAACCGCCGATGGCCTGTTTTCTGCCCCGGGCATAGCGGAGTATGTCAAGTTGCAGGTAAAACAGCTCGTCGAACTTCAGGCGCAGACGTGCTTGCGCGGCCTCTTGATGCGACCGTGGATTGTGTACTGCCGTCAGGGCTTCACGCAGCGGCATGAGCTTGTTGCGCGATATGATATCCGGGGGTAGCGGGTCTTGGATTATCGGGGTAGCGGCAAGCACATTCATCGCCATGGTGTAGAATGTCCGTGATGAAAATCCACCGTTGCGCAGCTTCTCTGTAAGTGGATACACACCTCTGAGGCCGCTGGTAGCGGCGAGGTTGGAGGGCGAATCCACTTCGGGATGCACCATCTGCACTATGCCGTTATAATAGGCTGGTTTTCCGAAGAGGATATACTCATTGCCTGGCTGGTAGGCATCTTTGAGCTTGCGTATCTGTCTGAACCACACGACTTCCATTGTGGAGTGTCCGTCGGAGAACAGCCCTACCAACCGGGTCCTGGCACCTTCTCCACGAACGGTAAATGTCACGAAACGGCCTCTGACCTGTACCATCGACATCTCCTCGTTCAAATCGCGTATGCGGTATACCTTCGTGCGGTCGAGGTAGTGCGTAGGATAATGGGTCAGCAGGTCGTAGAATGTGTTGATACCCAACTCTTTCTGTAGGAGCTCGGCACGTTTTGGCCCTACGCCTTTGAGAAACTTTATGTCGCGTTGAGTTAAGTGAGTGTTCATTTTAAATTTTGGTTCAGATTCTGGATTACTTTCGAGATGATATTTCTCAAAGAGGAAAGAGCGTAGCGAGCTACGTGACTGACGATGAGAGGAATAGCGGCCGAAAGTGAGCTGAAGATGAACCAACCATGATGAAATTCGCTTAAAAACATAATTATAATTTAAAGTGAACACTCACTTAAGTTGTTCACTGTGCCGATATGGTTGATGAGAGGCTGTATATCTCCGCAATCTTGATGTCGAGAGGATGCGTTATCTTGATGTTGTACGGCGAGCCGTGTGTGAGTCTCATATCGGTGTGTCCGGCTGCCGCAAGGACGGATGCATCATCGGTAAACGTACCCTTTGGGGCACGAGTGCGGTATGCTTCAATTAGCAACTTGGCAGGGAAAAACTGCGGAGTCTGCACGGCCTTGTATCGTGCACGATCCACGGGTGCGGAGTCTCCCTCGGCTTGCAGCTCTCTGAGCGAATCCGTGACATCTATGACAGGGATTGCTCCTTCAGCACCCTCTTTGACTGCTTCTAAGGCTTCCATGACTACATCCCGTGGCACTATGGGGCGCACACCGTCATGTACGCCGATGTATTGGCAGCCGGCTTTGACCGCTGCAAGAGCGTTGCTTACGCTCTCGGTGCGTGTCGCGCCTCCGGCTATAATCTCTACGCGGTCGGAAAGCCCAAATCGGTCAAGCTCCTCTGTCATGTGGGATTGCCACATCTCGCTGACTACAACTAATATCTGCGCTTCTTGGAGCAAGGCGGCAAATCGGCTGAGAGTCGCTATTATGACAGGCATGTCGCCGTCGGGGGTATGTATGTCAAGATACTGCTTGGGGACATCTGACCCGAAGCGCGAGCCGGTACCGGCTGCTACTACGATGAGTGTGATGTTTGATGAGTCCATCTGATGTTGTGTCATAATATCCTTAATGCGAGGAATGGTGCGCCATGGCCGGTCAGGCGCACAGTATGGTATATAAGCCTGATGGCAGCGCGTTGATGCCGTGTACATTGTTCTAATGCTAAGGCATAGCGTGGCGATGCCAGCTCAGGATGCCCTTCGCGCATGTAATTGGCCGCGAGCATGGCATTGCGGGCGGCTACATATTTCATCTCTTCCCGACCTGCGAGCAGCCGTGCGATTGTGTCCAACGAAAGCTCCCATTTGGCAGGGTTGTGGTTGAAGTCCAGCCGGGTAATCGACTCTTCGTGCTGTCGCTGCCATACTAACGGAGCTTTGTCGATGACAACTACTGAAGGGTGTTCCAAAAGGAGGCGTACGCCAAGTTCGAAATCGTCCCAGCCTGGCAGCGCTTCGTTCCAGCCGCCCACCTTGCGGAAGAGCGAAGTGCGGGCCATATACCTTTGGGTCGACCAGTGGCTGTGCATCAGGTGGGTAGCTAAAGACTGCCCGAACGGTAGCCGGCGTAGCGGTCTGCGTCCGTCGTGCAGCATGACAGGTGCTCCTATAACTTCGGCATCCTCATGCTGTCGTGCCGCATCCATCATCCGGTGGATATGTCCGGGCAGCATTATGTCGTCACTGTCGAAAAACATGGTCCACCGGGTCTCTACTGCGTCAAGCCCTGTGTTGCGTGCCCGGCAAGCTCCAGGCGTTTCCTGTCGCAGCAGCCGTACACTCATTCCGTCATGAGCAAGACGTGATAGCTCGCTTTGGAGCAGCTCGTAACTGCCGTCAGTGGAGCCGTTGTCCACTACTATCAGGTCAAAGTGTTCCCCTTTCTGCAAGGCTATGCTGTGCAAGGTCTCCATGACGAGGTTGCGCCGGTTGTACACTGGGACAACTACGCTTAGGCTGGGAGTTGTGTCGTTAGAGCGCATCAAGTAGGATTGGTAATCAATGATGGATTTCAGGGAAACCTTGTGAAGTTATCACCGAGTATGGCTCTCCGGGCAACACTATCAACGCCTCCACGCCTGGTAGGCTTTCGATCATCGCCATGGCGCTGTCAGGATGCATTGCCATGCACGATGTTGCGAGTGCATCGGCCATCATGCAGTCTGGCGCTATTACAGTGGCAGAGAGGCATCCGTTGTCGATGGGATGTCCTGTCGCAGGGCTGATGGTGTGGCCTATGGTTTGCCCGCCGACGTTGTGGTAGTTGCGGTAGTTGCCGCTTGTCGCTATCCCGCAATCGGTCACGTCTATCATGGCTAACCTGTAGTGGGCTGACGGATTCTTGTCATCTGTTATCGGAGCATCAACACTCAACTTCCATTTGTTGCCCTGCTCATTATGGCCGCTCAAGACCACTTCCCCGCCTATTTCTATCATGTAGTCGGTTATGCCGTTGCGACGCATCATCCGGCCTACTTCGTCACACGCCAATCCTTTGGCTATCGCTGAGAAGTTAAACTGTGTGCGAGGGTGTTTTTTCGTGATAACCATCTCATCATTGATGCTGCATTGCGCAATCCCTACATATTCTAAAGCCTGAGCTATGGCTTCTTCTGTCGGTGCTTCATGTATCTGCCGGTTGCGGCCGAATCCCCATAGCTCTACCAATGGGGCGACAGTCGGGTCGAATGCGCCATGGCTGAGACGGCTGACGGTGACAGACCCTTTGAACACTTTGGCAAGGATGCTGTCGGCTGCGAGTGATTCGGCACGGTTGAGGCGTGACACCAATGACGAGTCGTTGAATACGGATACCGACATCTCCACGCGCCTTAGCGTCATGATGATGCTGTCGGTCATCTGGCGGGGCGACTTGTATTTTATATGGTACACTGTCGCCCATATCGCGCCCTCGTCGCTGCGGTATATGGCTTCGGTCGTGCATGATGACAGGGTGTGCGCTGCGTATAGTGCCAGCAACAGGCATATATGGTGTTTTCTTGCCAATCTTAACAATAATTGCATTATTGCCTTCAAAATTTAATAAAAATGAGAGGGTTGTTAGGGCAAAATTTGGTTACTTTGCTTTAGTGTTGCAATTTACCAATATTTTTTCATTTATGCCTTTTAAGTGGGTGTCCATTTTACTTCGAGGCATACCTAAATTCCCCAATTACTATGAAAAGTTCATACTTGTTTCTCGCCCCTGGATTTGAAGAAGTGGAAGCGTTGACTCCTGTTGATGTCATGCGTCGTGCAGGTATCGACGTGAAAACGGTGTCGGTGACGGCATCTCGCGATGTTGAGGGTGCGCACGGTGTGACCGTCAAGGCGGATATGACATTTGACGAGGCCGATTTCAGCGACTGTGACTGGTTGGTGCTGCCCGGAGGTATGCCCGGAGCCACCAATCTATATGAGTGCAAACCTCTGTGCAGTCTGTTGCTGAAACATAATGCCGAAGGCGGCCACATTGCAGCCATATGCGCTTCTCCGGCTGTGGTGCTTGGCGGACTCGGACTGCTTGACGGCAAGGAAGCCACCTGTTATCCCGGATTTGAGTCGGTCGCTCCGAAGTCGATATTTCCAGACCGCAAGGTAGTGGTGTCGGGTAATATCGTTACAGCCAACGGCCCGTCGTCAGCCCTTGTATTTGCATTGGCGATAGTGGCGGAGGCTATGGGCGACAGTGTAGCCAAGCAGGTAGGCGAAGGGATGCTCTTCTATGAAAAGTACCTCTGACGACGTGATTTTGAAAATCTGATATACGGCAAGAGCCGCCATTTGCTGAAGCATTGGCGGCTCTTGTGGTAATTTATCTATAGTCCTGCATATACAGCTAAAACAGCTTCTCAGGATTCCGCTCAGAGATATTTGCTTACGGCTGTATTCAGGCGGGTGATGTCGTCGATGCGCTCTTTGATTTCACCGTCGGATATTATGTACGTAGTCGGGAGCACGGCGACATTGTAGTTGAGCAGCGGCGTAGCGTCTGATGCTGTGCTCTGGTACACCGAAATCCATGGAAGATTGGCTGCTGCACTCCGCCAGAATGGTTCCTCGTCGCTGACAGACACCTGATAGATTGTCAGGCCGGAGCTTCCGTATTGCTTCCATATCTTGTGCAGTTCGTTGTTGAACGGAGTGGATTCGGGTGCGCTGTAGGTGGTGAAGTTCAATATGACCGTTTTGTGGTTTTTAGCTACTTCGATGAGGCTATGCTCTTTGCCTTTGCGGTCAAAAAGGCGTATGTCGAACATCTGTATTTCCTGTGCTTCCACGCTGCGTACTGCGGCCGGACGACCGCTTATGAAAAGTTTGCGCAGATAGTCGGTACGCGGGTCGTTAGGCCTGGAATTGGCATAAGCGTTGGCTACGGCACCGATGATGCGGTTGTCGAATTTGTCGGCAGGGTCAAATAGCTTGTGCCCGTCGATTTGCTTGTTGACTATATAATATGCCACTATGCCAGAAGGATTGGCGAGGAGCTTGCGGCCGAGCTCGCGCTTAAGCAGGCTGTCGCGGACCACTTCCGAGGATGGACGCTTGGATGCGGCCTCCATCAGGCGTTTGTCGACTGCCGCCATCATTTCTGCGTCGGCAGTCCCGCTCAGGTGGAAATCGGTGTCGAAGCCTGTCATTGTAGTGTTGATTGATACGGCATCGATGCTGTCGATGGGGAAATAGATGATTTTGTCATCCATGCGCAGACGGTAGATGCCTGGGTGTGCGGCAGCCTCATGGCTGAGTTTGAAATCGCCCTTGGCATCGGTCTTGACCGTGTCGAGCGGATACCAGCGGCCGTTTTGGCTCGCTTCCACTATCAAAGCTGTGTTTTCGGGGGCATCCTTGACGTTGCCTGTAAGGTTCCACCGGTTAGAGTCGGAGCAACCTGCTGCCGACAGGAGCAGTATAGCGGCAGATATGCCGCATGTAATCAAATGAGGTATTTTCATGTCGTTTTCCAAGTGGGATTATGGCCGTACTTATAAGAGCAGTTTGAAGTTTAAGCTGCTGCTTGCAAACAGCTTGGCAAAATTAGCGAAATTCCCTCCAATCTGCAAGGCAATGCGGTCGGGTAGACAGTTGTTGATTGGAGGCAGTTTCTTAAAGTTCGTAGAACGGGATGCAGCGTTGCAGCCTTTCGCGGGCGGCATCCCACGGCATGTAAATCTCGTCGGAATCATCCGGGTTGAGCGACAGAGGCACTTCGTTGAGCTGGAATCGCACGTAGTATGTGCCGCGTTTGTGTTTGAAGAGGATAATCTGCAGGTTGGATGCCATCGGCACCACATGGAAATTCTGCCAGTGCTTGCCCACGGTGTCGAAGTAGTTGGTCATGTAGTAGCATCCGGGGATGCGCATCTGTGACAGCAGCGGCATGAGCGTTTCTGCATGGCCGAACCGCAATATCACGGTCGGATTGTCGGCTGATGCCTGCGGGTTTTTACCTGCCGATTTGTCTGCTTCTATGGCGTGGTCGGTGGTCTCGATGATGTCCTTTATGAGAGGAATTGATATTTCCGACGGGAGGGTTGAGAGGGTAGAGGTGGTGCGGATGAGGTATTGCCGCAGGTTGTTGCAGGCCCACAGCCGGTTATACTCGTCGCGTGTGAGATATTCGCTGACATCGGTCGGAAGCATCATGGACTCTAATCCGGCCAGCACTTTGTACATCGACATGACGAGTTTCCGTGCTTCTGACGGATTCATCGGATAGCTTTTGCCCAATACTTTAATAAGCGGGGTCAGCGGCGCCGTAACATTGGTGAAGTCCGTGACTGTCTGGACCCATGGCTTCTCGTCGGTCCACGATACATATGCCTCGTCGGTCTCGAACGGACGCATGAGCCACGATTCCTGCGGCCCGGAGGATGCGGTTATGTTCACGCTGTTGTTGAGGCGTGTCACCTGATAGAGGAAGCTATACATGCTGTTGACACAGCGGGGGATACGGCTGGATATGGCTTTTATTTGTCCGTCCTTGAACAGGGCGGGGTATGTTCGTACCATCCGTGCCGCTATGCCGCGTTGTTCGGCCATGCCGAGGCTGTCAAGAGCGCCCCAGCGTCCTTTGCTTTTGGACATGATGATGTCGGTAAGTGACATCAGCTTCTTGCCTAAAGGGGTGATGGTCCCTATGGATTGCGCATGGCTGAGAGCTTCGCGCAGTGCTTCAACATCGCGGGGCGATGAATAGTAGCGGGCACCGTGACGGCCTACATGGTTGATAAGCACCGGCGTGAGCGAGTCGGGGGTGGCTATTGTCGCTGACGGCTGTGGATATGGCATGTAGCTCCCCTGGCACTGCGTGTAGTCGAAGTTGGTGGCGGTAGGATCTTGCGCGGCTGAGACGGTGCCGGTGTGGGTGAGTGTAAATACACCTATTGCGCAGACGGTTGTGCGCATGAGCCGCCGCAGAGTATGTATTGCGATAGTCATGACAGTCAGATGTGTATTTTATGCAAAAATAGCAATAATTCGGTTCGGGCGCAATTAATGATCGCAATAGGGTTTAAAATCGAATGACAAATAACGAATGACAAGCTACCCCTGCCGGTCTGATTCCGGCAGGGGTAGCTGAATATAAGTGTTCCGTATTGGACTGTGTCTGCGATTAAGCCTTGCCGGCCGAACCGAGCACGTTTACAATCTTGTGCTTGTAGAGTTTTTCCATCTCGTCACGAGCCGGACCGAGATACTTGCGGGGGTCGAATTCGCCGGGCTTGTCGGTGAATACCTTGCGCACAGCAGCTGTCATGGCCAGACGGCTGTCAGAGTCGATGTTGATTTTGCATACTGCGCTCTTTGCAGCCTTGCGGAGCTCTTCTTCGGGGATGCCGATAGCGTCGGGGAGCTTGCCGCCATGGGTGTTGATGATGTCGACGTACTCCTGGGGAACAGACGATGAGCCGTGGAGCACGATAGGGAAGCCGGGGAGTTTCTCCATCACAGCGTCAAGCACCTCAAATGCCAGAGGCGGCGGAACGAGACGGCCTTCGGCGTTGCGTGTGCACTGCTCGGGGGTGAACTTGTATGCACCGTGACTTGTGCCGATTGAGATGGCGAGGCTGTCGCAGCCTGTACGTGTAGCGAAGTCGATAACCTCCTCGGGGTCGGTGTAGGTGTGGTGGTCGGAAGAAACTTCGTCCTCGACACCTGCAAGCACGCCGAGCTCTCCTTCGACTGTTACGTCAAACTGGTGTGCGTAATCAACGACTTGCTTTGTGAGGGCTACATTCTCCTCGTAGGGCAGGTGGCTGCCGTCGATCATCACTGACGAGAAGCCGCTGTCGATACATGATTTGCACAGCTCGAAGCTGTCGCCATGGTCGAGGTGGAGCACAATCTGGGGATTTTCCCAGCCGAGTTCTTTGGCATAAGCCACAGCTCCCTGAGCCATGTAGCGCAGCAGAGTAGCGTTTGCATAGTTACGTGCGCCTTTTGATACCTGGAGGATTACGGGTGATTTCTCCTCTGACGCAGCCTTGATGATGGCCTGGAGCTGCTCCATGTTATTGAAGTTGAACGCGGGGATTGCATATCCGCCCTTGATGGCTTTGGCAAACATCTCACGGGTGTTGACCAAACCTAAGTCTTTGTAGCTTACCATAATGGCTTGTTGGATTATAGTTATGAATATATTAGGTTTCTGAGTCGGTTAAACCTGATGCAAAGTTAATGAAAATTTTCAAACAGCTTCTAAATTAAGCCTATGAAATTGTTTGAGCCGATGCGCTTGGCCGTTATGCTCGGTCTCTATTTACGGCGGTATTAACGGGCGTAGCCCACAGGGTTGTTGAGGATGGCACGCTGGGTCGGCTTCAGCTTGAGTACCTTTGCCAGACCGGCTGTGTCCATGGTCATGCGGGGGACAGTGGCAAGGCCGTTGGCCGAGCAAAACAGATTGATATTCTGGCATACTATCCCGGCATCGCACATGGTGGTGAGCATAGCCTGATCGGGGTCGCGGTCAAATTTGCTATAGTCGCCGACGATGACGAGCGATATGGGAGCGTCGTTTACGAAATCCTGGCTGAAATCTGCGGTGCCGGCTACGAGTCCTCTGTGGTCTCCTTCGGCTATGAGCAGCAGAGAGTTGCTGGTGGCATCGTAGAGGTAGGCTCCGCTCTTGTCAATCAGATACACGTCTATCTCTTGGGAGTTGAGGGCTGTCGGGTTGGTACGGTGTCCTGACGACGGACGGTTGATGCCGTTAGCCGACCATAAGAGATTAGACAGCAGCTGCTTGTCGACGGGTTTCGACGGGTCGAATTCACGTGTGCTATGGCGAGAGCTTAGTGCTTCGCTGAGCGGCATTCCGCCTTCTCGTATCGGAGAGGGTAGTTGGATATTGTCCTGTGCCGAGATGCTGTTGGCTGACATGATTAAGGATGCGGCTAAAAGTGTCTTTAACGTCTTTACTAACATATCTCTATAAAAAACTAAAGCGCGCTCCGCCGTATGACATGTTACGGCGAAGCACGCTTTGATGGGTTAATCCGTAGTTCTATGCATATACGATGGATGTAATGGATTATTTCTTGGCTGCTTCGAGAGAAGCCTTACGGAATTCTTTCATTACTTTTTCAAGTTCGAGAGATGCTTTGCGAGCACGAGCTCCTGCTGCTTTGTTGCCGTTAACGAGCTGTGCTTCAGCGTCTTTCTTGAATGCATCGTAGAGCGATGCAGCCTTTTCTACAAGATTTTTCATCGGATTTAAGTTGTTAAATGGTTGAATGGTAAAAAGATAATGTACACTATGTGCAAATATAAGTATATTTTTGAATTATTTCGCAATTTTTATACAGCAGTGCGTGTTTTTGCATATTCTGAGACCTTAATAAGGCAAGTATGGGCATTTGGCCTTGGTGGAATCATTAAAAAAATATAATTTTGTGGTCTATCCATAATATGAATATGCATAATATAAACCATAGTGTTACGAGATTGCTATGAAAAACCTGTTGACACGCACACTCGCCGGTATCGTCTATATAGCTGCAATAGTAGCGTCGCTGGTTTTCGGCGACATATATTTTTTGTCCCTTATGGCTCTGTTTGCCATAGCCGGTGTGTATGAATTTAGCAAAATGACCACGGGCGATGCTGCCGATGCTGACAGCCGTATACTCCGCGTGTTGGATATGGTAGGGGCCGCTGCCGTTGTCGTTTTCAACGCCTTAGCAGTTTCGTCGCTTGTCTCGTTCTCTCCGATACCTGTGACTGCGATTTTTGCGCCGGTACTGCTCTATCTCGTGGTGAGGATGGTGGCGCAGCTCTATGTCAAGCAGGCTGATTCGATTCATGCGCTGGCCATACCTTTGGCAGCACAGGTGTACGTGTCGCTGCCTTTGGCTCTGATGACATATATGTATTATATCTATAGTCCGCAGCTGATTCTCGCGATGTTTATCATGATATGGCTCAACGATACCGGTGCATATGTGGCAGGGTCGATGTTCGGACGACATAAGCTTTTCGAACGCCTGTCGCCCAAAAAGTCGTGGGAAGGCTTTTTCGGAGGGCTTGTTTTCACCGTCGGAGGGGCTTTGGTTATATACTTTCTGCTCAATGACTGGTTGTGTGGGCTTTCATTGGCTGGGGCTATAGGGATGGGCCTTGTGGTGACGGCGTTCAGCACCTGGGGCGACCTCGTAGAGTCCATGTTGAAACGTGCCGCCGGTGTTAAGGACTCAGGTCATCTTATCCCCGGACATGGGGGTATGCTTGACCGCATAGACTCGCTTCTGTTGGTAGTCCCGGCATTGCTTTGTTACCTCGCGGTGATAGTCTGATTGGAAATCGTCGGCAAGCTTTTGATGCGTTGACTGTTACACCTGCCATGTGATAGCATGGCAGGCATTATATTATGGCAGGCATTATATTATAATGTGTATTCCCGAAAAATTTGGGAGGGTGGGGATTTTTTTACTAATTTTGCACCCGATTTTATTAACGAACACTATCTCTGACGCTATCTGTGCGGCCTGATTGCATCCCCATTGGCATGGCACTGCGTTGAGCATAAAGTAAGCATGAGCACTACATCGAAAAATCTTATAATAGTCGAATCTCCGGCCAAGGCCAAGACTATCGAGAAGTTTCTCGGCAAAGACTATCAGGTGCTGTCGTCACGCGGACATATCCGTGACCTCAGTAAGAAAGACTTGACCATCGATTCCAAAGGACGTTTTGAACCCGAATACGAGGTGCCCGATGAAAAGCTCCCATTGGTCAAGGAACTGAAGAAGGCTGCGGGTCAGGCATCGATGGTGTGGCTCGCATCCGATGAGGACCGCGAAGGGGAGGCTATCTCGTGGCACCTCTATGAAGTGCTCGGACTGAAGCCTGATAATACCCGCCGTATCGTGTTCCATGAGATCACCAAAGATGCCATCGTACACGCGATAGAGAATCCGCGTGACATCGACATCAACCTTGTCGATGCCCAGCAGGCGCGGCGTGTGCTTGACCGCATAGTCGGATTTGAGCTGTCGCCGATACTGTGGAAAAAAATCAAGCCGTCGCTCTCGGCAGGGCGAGTGCAGTCGGTGGCCGTGCGTCTGATAGTGGAGAGGGAGAATGAGATCAAGGCTTTCGTCCCCGAAGAATATTATCGTGTGACTGCCGAGATGGCGGCTCCCGACGGAAGTACGGTGAAGCTTGAGCTTGCCCGCAGGATTCCGTCGTACAAGGATGCGATCGCTCTGCTCGATGCACTCAAGGATGCAACCTTTACCGTCACCGATATCAATGTAAAGCCGGTAAAGAAATCTCCGGCTCCGCCGTTCACCACCTCCACATTGCAGCAGGAAGCGTCGCGGAAATTGGGATTTACGGTCAGCCAGACCATGCTTGTAGCCCAGAAACTTTATGAAGCCGGGCATATAACATATATGCGTACTGACTCTCTCAACCTGTCGTCGCTGGCCATCAGCACTATTTCGCGTGAAATCCGCGAGACTCTGGGCGAGCGGTATCTGAAAGTGCGCAAGTATCATACTCGCAGCAAGGGAGCGCAGGAGGCCCATGAGGCCATACGCCCTACCTATATAAACAAACATGCCATAGAGGGTACGGCTCAGGAAAAGAAGCTCTACAACCTCATATGGAAACGCACCATCGCATCACAGATGGCTGATGCAGAGCTCGAACGTACCACGATCGATGTCATACCACAGTCAAGTGGCGGGAATGATGTCAATGCCCGGTTTACCACCGACGGCGAGGTGATAAAGTTTGACGGCTTCCTGAAGGTCTATATCGAAAGCCATGACGATGACGACAGAGACGGTACCCCGGCGTTGGGCGACAGCGCATTGCTGCCTCCATTGAAAACCGGCGATGTGCTTACGGCTGACAAAATCGTGGCTCAGGAACGCTTCACGCAGCAGCCGCCGCGATACACCGAGGCTTCTTTAGTCAAGAAAATGGAAGAACTCGGCATAGGCCGTCCGTCCACTTACGCACCGACTATATCCACTATCCAGGTGCGCCAGTATGTAGAGAAAGGTGAAAAGGAGGGTACTCCACGCGATGTACGTGTCATGACACTCAAGGGTGGCAAGATTAAAGAAACGATGCGGCATGAGACTTTCGGTGCCGAGAGGGGCAAGTTGATCCCTACCGACATAGGCATCGTGGTCAACGATTTCCTCACATCCAATTTCCCGAATATCTTGGATTACAATTTCACCGCCGATATCGAAGAGAAGTTTGATCAGATAGCCGAGGGTCGCACGGAGTGGCATCATGAGATAGCCCGCTTCTACGATGTATTCCACCCGGAGGTCGAAAAGGCCGAAAAGACACGCACGGAGCATAAGGTGGGTGAGCGTCTGCTCGGTACCGACCCTGTTTCGGGCAAGCCTGTGTCGGTCAAGGTGGGGCGTTACGGTCCTGTGGTGCAGATAGGCGACGTGAACAGCGATGAGAAGCCACGGTTTGCTTCACTGCAGAGTGACCAGTCCATCTTCGACATCACGCTTGAGCAGGCTCTGAAACTGTTTGAGCTTCCGCGTACTCTCGGATCTTATGAGGATGCCGAAGTCACAGTGGCTGTGGGACGTTTCGGCCCGTATGTCAAGCACAAAGGCAAGTTCGTGTCCATACCTGCCGGCCAGTCGCCTGCGGCCATCACCTTTGATGAGGCTGTAGAGCTTATCGTCTCCAAACGTGACGCCGAGAGCAAAAAGGTGGTCAAGGTCTTTGATGATGAGCCTGACCTGCAGATTCTCAATGGCCGTTACGGAGTCTATATCTCATACAAGAAATCCAACTACAAGATACCCAAGACCGTTGCCGACCCATCTGCTCTCACGTTGGCTGAGTGTATGGAGATAATCAATAACCAGCCGGCTAAGAAAGCCGTGCGCCGAAAGAAGTAATCTTTGAAATGGCCAAACTAAATCATAAGCCGGGCGCACAGCGCAATGCTTTCAAGCCTGATGCTATCGAGACTTTTAATGTGGCTGAGGATGCCGTGCTCCTGCCGTTCCTGATGTCGGCGATGCCGTCGCGTCCGCGCACTGCCGTCAAAGCCTTGTTGAAGCACGGCCAGGTCAAGGTGGGCGATACTCCTACTACACAGTGGAACATGCCTCTTAAGTCTGGCGATAGGGTGCATGTCAATTTCACCCGCGCTTTCCATGTGTTCCGCAATCCCCGGTTGCGCTTGGTGTATGAGGATGACGATATCCTTGTGGTTAATAAAGGTTACGGACTGCTGTCGGTAAGCACCGACAACGTCAAGGAGGGTACGGCATACTCCATACTGCGCGACTATGTCAAGTGGAGCAATCCTGCCAACAAGATTTTTATCGTGCACCGCCTTGACCGCGATACGTCGGGGCTGATGGTGTTTGCGAAAAACATAAAGGCCAAAGAGGCGTTGCAACACAACTGGAACAATATGGTACTCGAGCGTAAGTATCTGGCTGTGGTCGAAGGCATCCCTGACCGTGAGTCCGATACCATACGCAGCTATCTGACAGAGAACGTCCGCCACGAGGTGTATTCTACCGATGTGAAGGGCGAAGGGCAACTGGCAGTGACACGTTATGCCACCCTTATGAAAGGCAAGGGACGTGCCATGCTGGAAGTCGACCTTGACACAGGCCGCAAAAACCAGATTCGCGTGCATATGAAAGAGATGGGGCATCCTATCGTGGGCGACCGCAGGTATGGAGCCGGCGTAAGCCCTATCCACCGACTTGCGCTTCATGCGCGCACTTTGCGCTTCGTGCACCCGGTCACCCGTCAGGAGATGGCTTTTACCACTCCCATTCCGGCGGCTTTCCTCTCGCTTGTGCGCTGATTGGGATAGACAGCACACTGGTTTAAACTTATCGCAAATTAACACCCTGCGGCTCGTTACTATTTCTGGAACAGCCGGGCCATAGAGCGTTTGTCCTCCCTCTCCTTGATGCTCTGGCGTTTGTCATACTCTTTCTTGCCGCGGGCTATGCCGATGACCAGCTTGGCGAGTCCACGGTCGTTGATATACAGGCGCAGGGGCACTATGGTATATCCTGATTCTTTGCCGTTTTTCTCTATGTCGCGTATCTCCTTGCGGTTGAGCAGCAGTTTGCGGTCGCGGCGTGCGGCGTGGTTGTTGTACGTGCCGTAGAAATATTCGGCTATGTACATATTCTTAACCCATACTTCGCCGTTGTTGACATAGCAGAAAGTATCGGCCAGACTCGCTTTCCCTAAACGTAGGGATTTTATTTCCGTGCCGGTCAGCACTATGCCGGCGGTATATGTGTCGGAGATGGCATAGTCGTATGTGGCGCGTTTGTTTTTTATGTTGATTTCCTTGAATTTCATCTTATAGATAAATATTTATAGGAGTAAATATTTAAACAGCAGACCCAGAAGCATCGGAGGCACCAATACCCCAAGCAGGGCTGTGGTGACAAAGCTCCTGATTTTGTGTTTGCTTATGCGCAGATACCTCGCCCCTTTCCACATGATGACGAGGACATATAGCGGCAGGAACCATATGACCGGGGTAGTGGCAGGCAGCAGCAGCCCGAGCAGTAGCACTGCCGAAAGCAGAGCCAGCGCGTAGAGCGTGAACGTGCGCGTGCGGTGTTCGTCTATGTCGATTCCCGGTTTGACCAGCGTTTCCAAAGCCACCGACATCACGAAAGTGCCGACGAAGTAGCATACGAAAAATACCGCATAGGTCACTATCACCAATTCTATCAGCTTGGCCACGTGGAAGTAATCAGGATGATATGCCCACTGGACTATCCATGAGGCCGCAACAACTCCTATGAACGTATAATACGACGCGGCGGTCGGGTATGTGCGGCGGTCGTCGTCAAGCGATATGTCCTCCCATCCGTTGCGCGGCGAGAGTATCAGTTGTAACATACATTTTAGAAAGTGGAGCATGTATTCTGTACCTATGGGTTATCACAACAAAGTTAGCAAAAATGGCTGACAAATCCCGATAAATTAGTAATTTTGCATACACGTGCGCCCTGAGTCGGGGTAGTACCGCTAATATTCATTTAAGTGTATATTATACATCATAGTTATGCTTCGTAAAATTCTGTCCATATCAGGCCGTCCGGGTCTTTTCCGCCTTGTCAACCAGGGCAAAAATATGCTTATTGTCGAATCTCTCGCCACAGGCAAGCGCACCCCTGCTTATGCCCGCGATAAGGTGATGTCGCTCGGCGACATTTCCATATACACCAATGACGGCGGCGACACTCCGCTTGCAAAGGTGCTCGAGGCAGTCCGTGAAGCCAACGAGGGCAAAGCCGTTGACATAAAGGCCATAGGCGGCGAAAAGGAGCTGCGCGAATATTTCGCGACAATAATGCCCGATTACGACGAAGACCGCGTATATGGCAGCGACATCCGCAAGATTTTTCAGTGGTACAACCAGCTACTTGAAGCCGGCTTCACCACTTTCGTAGCCGAAGAAGAAGCAGAGGAGACCGCTTCCGAGGAATAAATTCAAAGCAGCGACGCTCAGTCAAGGTCGGCTTCCGTAGTTCCTACCTCGCCTTTGCGGTCGATTGTCGCACCTTTGCCGTTCCAATAGCTCAAATAGGTCTGAATCTCGCCACTTTTGCCGTATCTGCCTATGTCGGCAAGCCATCCGCTCAACTCATCGCGCACTTGGCACACGCCACATGGAGTGTGCTGTCTATCAAAGGAATGATATTATGTTGTTCTGTTGTCTTGTCTTGGTGGTTGTTGGGGTTCTGCTGTGGAAGCGGTATAAGGATATGCAGTTGCTTGAGACCGTTACACCTCGTAATCGGGGTGAATGGTCGGAAAGAAAGACGGTCTTGAAGTTGCTCAAAATGGGGATTGACCCTCGGGAGATTTTTCACGACTGCTATATTCGGAAAGCTTCCGGACAATATACGCAAGTTGATTTGGTCGTGGCCACCAGAGTCGGGCTTTTGGCTTTTGAAATCAAAGATTACAGTGGCTGGATATTCGGTCATTTCAGGCAAAGGTATTGGACGCAGGTACTGGCATACGGGAGGGAAAAGCACCGCTTTTATAACCCTATCATGCAGAATAACGGTCATATCCGTGCCATCCGTGAAAACTTACCGCATAATCCGGGTATTCCGATTTATTCAATAATCGTCTTCTTCGGCAACAGTAAATTGAAAGATGTGACAATCGCTTCGGACAATGATTATCTCATCTATCCGAATGAGATTAAGCGTACAGTCAATGATATACTGTTGTTGAATTGCGACGCAAAGTTCGGAGATAAGCACGAAATCATGAATGTGCTTACCGAAGCTGTAAATAACGGTTGCAATCCTGCGATTGTACACTCTCAGATGATGACAGCCGCACGAGCCGGCAGCAATCATCCTCAATCCTGCTATTCATACTCGTTTAGCCTGTTTTCCTTGTTAAGGCGTTTCCGCCGATGGTGATTGGAGGCTGAAAAAGGAGCGCTGCCGGTCTGCGACAGGGGCTGTTCAACCGGCAAGTGCGCGTTGATGATATGTATAAGGGAGTCGTCTTTGAGGGCTGACGAGCCGATTATTTTATGTTGGCTCCGTCTTTCAACGCGTCCCCGAGGAATGCGAAGAAACAGATGATAGCGATGATGAGTGACATAAGATATAGTGTTGAAGTGAAACGGTAGCGCAAAGTTATATTCCGCATGGGCTCAATCTATGCACATATAATTAAAAAAATCTTTATCAGGTGTGATTTGACACAATAAATGGATGGTGTTGCCGTCCCTTTGTGATTGGAGCGGGAGCAAAAAATATTTCGGTCCCGCCTGTCAGGAAGCGGGACCGAAACACTCATGTTAGGATATTAAGTGACTGTGTAGCTTTGACTCGTGGCAGTCACAGTCTGTGACTTACTTCAGGTTGAATCTGACTGTCGTGACATCGCTGCTGTTGGGACCGATCATCAGATCGAACTCGCCGGGTTCGTTGACATACTCAAGATTGAAGTTGTAGAATTTGAGCATATCGGGTGTGATGGTGAATGTGACATCACGGCTCTCTCCCGGATTAAGGGTGATGCGCTCAAATCCTTTGAGTTCCTTGACGGGACGGGAAACAGAGCCTACCAGATCACGGATATAAAGCTGTACGACCTCGTCGCCTTTGCGTCGGCCGGTGTTTGTCACGGTGACTGTTGCTGTAATCGTCTCCCCGTCCTTGAGGGAATCCGATGACAGTGCGATGTCGCCATACTTGAATTCGGTGTAGCTGAGGCCGTATCCGAATGGGTAAAGGGGCGTGACAGGAACATCAAGATAGTTGCTGCGGAATTTTACAAACTTGTCGGCATCCTTGGCAAGCGGCCGGCCGGTGTTGAAATGGTTGTAATATATAGGAATCTGGCCTTCGTTGCGAGGCATTGTGGCACTCAGGCGACCCGACGGGTTGACATCTCCGAACACGACATCGGCGATAGCATCGGCAGCCTCAGAGCCGCCGAACCAGACGTTGAGTATTGCGGGGACGTGTTCAGACTCCCAGGTCATAACTGTGGGACGGCCTGAGAAGTTGAGCATCACGACCGGTTTGCCGGTGGCAAGAAGTTTTTCCATCAGACGCTTCTGTACATCGGGCAGACGGAGGTCCGAACGGCTTGAAGATTCGCCGGAAAACTCGGATGATTCGCCCATGGCTGCGATTATCACATCCGCCCCAGCAGCGACTTCCATGGCTTCGGCAAGGAGCTCCTCTTCCGAGCGGCTGTCACGCATTTCCCGTCCGAACATTGTGACATCGGCTTCAAGGCGTGGGTCAGCAACGAGGTTTGAGCCTTTTGCATACACGACTTTGGCTTTGTCGCCGACAGCATCGCGGATGCCCTCATAAACCGATTTGTAGTTGTTGAGGTCGGCGGCTACGCTCCATGTCCCGGGCATATTGGCGCGGGTGTTGCCCATAGGACCGATTACCGCGATAGTGCCTTTCTTTTGAATGGGAAGTATGTCGCCCTCGTTTTTCAGAAGGACAAATGTCTTGGCAGCTATGCGCCGGGCTTCGGCACGTTTTTCAGGGGTGTATATTTCGTTTTTGCGTGACGGATCTGCATATTTGTAGGGGTTCTCAAAAAGGCCGATGCGGTATTTCGCTTCAAGGATACGCCTGACGGCCTCGTCGATTTCGGCCATAGTGACTTTCCCTTCTTCAAGCGATTTGGCGAGTGTCCCGACAAACCCGTTGGCTACCATATCCATGTCGGTGCCGGCTTTAAGGGCTAATGCCGAAACATCCTGCAGGTCGCCCATGCCGTGTTCGATCATCTCTGCAATGGCAGTGTAGTCTGTCACGACAAATCCGTCAAATCCCCATTGGCCACGAAGCAAATCGGTGAGGAGCCAGCGGTTGCCGGTAGCCGGGATGCCGTCGACGGTATTGAACGATGTCATCACCGATGCCGCCCCGGCATCGACGGCTGCCTTATAAGGGGGGAAGTATTCATTGTACATCCTGAACCGTGACATATCGACGGTGTTGTAGTCGCGTCCGGCTTCCGACGCGCCATAGAGGGCGAAGTGCTTGACACAGGCGAGTATCTCGTCGTTGCGTGTCAGATTGCCCTGATAACCTTTCACCATGGCTTTGGCGATTTCAGAGCCAAGGTAGGGGTCCTCGCCGCTGCCTTCCGACATTCTGCCCCAGCGAGGGTCGCGGCTAATGTCGACCATCGGGCTGAATGTCCATGCTATGCCGGCAGCCGAGGCTTCCTCGGCCGCAATACGCGCCGATCTTTCGATAGCGTCCATATCCCAGCTGCAGGAGAGTGCCAACGGGATCGGGAACACTGTTTTATATCCGTGTATTACGTCCATGCCGAACAGCAGGGGGATTCCAAGGCGGCTTTCTTCAACCGCGACGCGCTGGAGGTCGCGTATTTTCTCGACTCCGGCAATATTGAATACGCCGCCGACTTCGCCCTTGCTCACCATCTCTCCGATATTGGAATTTTTTGCTTCGCCGGTCACGATGTCGTCAGAAGCCGGGAGGTTGAGCTGTCCGAGTTTTTCCTGAAGGGTCATTTTGCCCATCAGGTCATTTATGAAAGCGTTCATTTCGGCTTCTGTGCCTTTGGCGGAGGCAGCGAGCCCTGATGCCAGAAGTACACTGGCTGCAAAGATCTTATGCAATTTCATTTGAATCAAAGTTTTGTCGTTTCCGGTGTGTATGTAAACCCGAGTTTTTTGAGTCCGAGCTGGATCTCAGGGGCGTTCATGAACAGGTTCCAGAGGAGTCCCGAACGGTAGTTTTCAATCATCGGCGCGATGGTGAGCTGGTCGATGGCGAGGTATCTCGGCACTACCCACTTGTCTTGGATAGAGAACGCGTCGTAGAATCCGTATTTGCCCCTGATCCAAGATCCCATGTTATAGAAATGCTTTGCAGCCCTGATGGACTCTTCCGGCGTATAAGGCATTGACGACAATGCGGCGGTAGGGGTGATAACTCCTACATCTTCATGCGGGGCATGAGCCATGTATCCGTTTGTGGAATAGCTTGCTGTAAGTCCCCAGCAATCTTCGCCATAGCCTTTGAACCCTTTGGGATTCTCGACGCAGTAGGCGTAGTTGATAAGCGCATGGTTGCGGTTGGCCTGCCAGTAATCGGCATATTTGTCTTTCAGGCCGCGAGGGCTCAGGCCGATCCATGAGTAGTGGGCCCAGAAGAGCGGGCCGCCTTTGTCCTCGGCTCCGTTATGCTTGAGGATAAGCGGGTGGCCGTATGCCGATTTGTCGCTGACGATGCCGCCGGAGCGTGCCCAGCATTTATGGTAGGCATCGGCAGATATGGGATGTGTGGGCGACGATGCCCCCAGGATATATGCAATCAGGCACTCGTTGTATCCTTCAAGCGGAAAATTCATTTCCCAGGCATAGTCGGGCGACCAATGCCAGTAGAGCGCATCCTTGCCGTTTTGATACCAGTCGAATTCCATCTCGCGCCATAGCTTATCTATATCTGTGGCGATTTTTTTCTCATCGTCATTGCCGTTCTTGAGATATTCCCGTGCAATCAGCAAGCCGGTCATCAGGAACGAACTTTCTACAAGGTCGCCACCGTTGTCTTTCTCTCCGAACGGCTTGGTCTTCCCGGTAGTGCCGTCGATCCAATGGCTCCATACGCCGTGGTAGCGGTCGGCTTTTCCGAGAAAATCCACGATTTTGCGAAGACGCTGTACTCCTTCCTCTCGTGATATGAAGCCACGGTCGATGGCCACTATGATACCTGCTATGCCAAAACCAGACCCTCCTGTCGTGACTATGTTTTGGTCGTTGAGGGGATAGTCGTTATCGAGGTGGATGCGTTCAGGTGCAAGCCCGGAATTAGCCTCCGCGCCATCCCACATGTAATCGAACGTGGACTTCTGGAGATAGTCGAGAAACTGTTCGTCATTGGCAAAATCCTGTTCTACTAACGATTTCGAGTCGTTCGAGTCTGCCTCCTGATCGGATTTGTTCTGGGTGGTGCAAGACGGAGCGGCACACATGGCCATTGCAGCCATGATTGCAGTTATTAATATCTGTTTCATTCTATAATCATTTTTCGTGTTACGGTATTGTGGACCTTGTCGGATTGCCGTTTTAGCATTTTGCATGTCAAAACGGCAATCCTGACAAGGCTATCTGTGGTTAGTATATCAGCTCTGTGTAAGGCTCGTCGTTGAGGTCCGGAGCCAGGTCTTTCTGCTGGAAAGGAATCGGGAAATAAGTCTTTGCCTCAGTCCAGCCGTTAGGTCCGAGCACTGAGCCTGCCATTCCTGTACGCACGAGGTCGTTGTATCTTTCACCCCATTCGCAGCACAGCTCCATGCGGCGTTCGTCAAGAATCTGCTCCACGGTGACACCGCTGATAGTAGGCATCTTTGCGCGTATGCGCACCCTGTTGAAGGGGGTATCGCCATCTTTGCCTTGACGCACAAGTGCCTCGGCATTCATCAGAAGCACGTCGGCAAAGCGCAGGATGCGCACATTGTTGTTGTTGCCGTAGGTCGTACGTCCCGGAGTAAACTGGCTGAGAGGAACGTAGAATTTGCCGTTCCAGCAGTCGGTGTTGTCGGGATTGCCGTTTCTGCCGATCAAGTCGCCTGAAGGCTGGGTCTCGCCGGCGTTAAGGAACGATGTCGTGGCCCGGATTGTCTCACCACGGCCATACGCCCAGTCGCGGAATGATTTCTCATATCCGATGAAGTTCCATCCCTCTGTGCTTTTCAGCTCGGTATCCTGGTTGGAAATATTCGGACCGGCGCAGTTGAAGAACTGGTCGACTCCTACATAGTCGCCAGAACCCATGCCGAAGTCGGTAGCCTGACATTCAAAGAGCGACTCTTCGCACAGTTTGCCGGGTATCTTGAACAGCTGGTAGAAATCGGGATATAAGTCGAATTTGCCGGAATTGATGATTTCTCCCGTCAGCGTCTCGACCATTGAATAGTTGCCCATGTTCAGATATATCTTTGCAGCAAGGGCTTTTGCCGTCCATCTTGTCACGGCACCGATGTGTTCCATCTGGTCGGGGCGGGAATCGGCACACTCTCGTGCTGCCTCGTCAAGGTCTCTCAGCACATACTGGTACACGACGTTGCGTGTCGAGCGGCGCATATCTGTCTGAGAGTTGGAATCCAGTATCGTGACGTCGCCGAAATACTGGCAGAGGCGGTAATATGCATAGGAACGCAGTATCAGCACTTCGCCGCGATACGAACGATACTTCTGCATATCGGCATCGGATGTGATGTATTGAGCATAACTGTCGAGGGATACCAATGCGGCATTGGCGACCTTGATTATGCCGTAATACTGGGTCCACATTTCGTTGAAACCCCAGAATGAGTTGTTGTACTCATATTTCCGTCCGATAGTCAGCAGGTCGGCCTGGTCGTCCACACGCCCTGACCAGACATCGCCGTCACGTACCACCGACATCAGGTTGATAATCCAGTGCATACCCTTGGTGCGGATTGCAGCATAGACACCGCTCACCGGTTGGTACATGTCCTCGGTCTTTGTGAAATCGACGCTCTCTTCAGGCACGGAGTTCTCCGGCTCTATTTCGAGATAGTCGCAGCTAGTCATGGCTGTAGTCATAGCCAAGGTTGCGACAGCTATTATGATTTTATTGATTGATTTCATTGTGATATTAGGTTTTTGGTCAGTATTGCGGGTTACTTAGAAGTCTATTTGCACGCCGAGGGTCCATGTCGAGCTGAGAGGGTAGACCTGGGTATCCCAACCCTCGGGATCGCTTAATTCAGGCGAGAACGCGTTGGCGCTGAAGAATGAGAATGGGCGGTCGGCATTAGCGTACACTCTAAGGCTCGGCATTGTGTAGGAACCCATCTTGATATTGCGGAATGTATATCCGATGGTGATGTTCTGTACCCGGAAAAAGTCGGCTGACTCGACAAAGTAGCTGTTTGTGGACGTTGCGGAGGAATTTACGTTCCAGCTCCTGGTGAGAGCGGCAGCAGAGGGATACTCATTTGTAGAGCCCGGTCCTGTCCATCGGTTAGCATACTGGTCGTGGTCGAAGTTGTAGTTGGCCTGTGCATAGCGCAGCTGGCGTTTGCGGTTGAAGAGTTTTGCTCCATGCTGTCCGTAGGTGGCGATATCGAAATCGAAACCTTTCCACTGGAACCCGAAATGGAATCCATAAGTGAGCGAGGGCAGATAAGAGCCGAGGGTCTGGCGGTCTGAGCCGTCTATCACGCCGTCGTTATTGACATCTTCATAAATGAAGTCGCCCGGCTGGAGATTGTTAGCGACTGCGATCGGGTCGGCGGCGCACTGCTCTGGGGTCTGGTAAACACCGATGACCTTATATCCGTAGAACGAGTTCATGCGCTCTCCGACGATGTTGACAGTCTTTCCACCGAATATCGCTGACGGTCCTCCAAGGTCTTTGACACGGTTGCGGAGAGTCGACATGTTGAAGCCTGCGGTGTAGCTGAAATCGCTGACTTTGTCGCTCCAGTTAATAGAGAGGTCCACGCCCTGATTCGAGATTTTGCCATAGTTGCCGGCGAGGGTCTGGGTGCTGAAAGGCAGGAGTGGCGAAATTACTGCATTGGATGTCAGGCGGTAGAAGTAGTCGAAATCGACATTCAGGCGGCTATTGAGAGCCGAATATGCGAAGCCGACATTCGTTTCGCTGACGACTTCCCATTTCAGCCAAGAGAAGTAGGTGGTGTTTTGATAGCCCGGCAGGATATTGTTGCCGAATACGCCCGATGCATCCATGCCGGTCGTGATCGACGCGAAGCCATCGCTGGCGTCGACATTGTCATTACCGAGGCGTCCCCAGCTTGCACGCAGTTTCAGATAGTCGGCCCACTTCTGTCCCTTCATGAAGCTTTCGTTTGAAATATTCCAGGCGGCTCCTACTGATGGGAAATAGCCCCATTTCTCTTGATATTTCGACGAGCCGTCGGCACGCATTGTCACCATCAGGAGATAGCGGGAATCGAAATCGTAGTTGAAACGGCCGAATATCGACTGGCTGCGGTAGCGTGTTCCGTCATCCGATGCGCGGCTGGTGTCAGGGTCGCCTTGTGTGATATATTCGTATTCCGGCTTGCCGGTGGGGATGCCGTTGACCGTCCCTTCCAGGAAGTCATAGCTGTCCTGACGCATGGAGTAGCCGACCATGGCTCCGAAAGAGTGCTTTCCTACCCGGTCTTTATACGTAAGCACATTGTCCCATACCCACTTGTTGTATTGGGTCCGGCTTTTTGTAAGCGAAGATGTATTAGCCTGCTGCTCGGTGCTTACGAAATATGGTTCGACAACGGTTTTCCCCTTGATGCTTGAGAAATCGTAGCCATAGCTTGTGCGGAAGTCAAGTTTCTCGGGGAGGATAGTGAACTGGGCAAAGAAATTGGTCAGTGCCTGATAAGTGTCGTTCTGCGAATTGTAATAATCGGCAGTTGCGACAGGGTTTCTGAAGTTAGATCCGAAGCCGAGGGCTTGCGGAGAGGCATATTGTTCGGGGAACACCGACGGATTTTCAGTAGTGTTCATGACAGGCATTATTTGGGGCATGTTAAATGCGGTTTCCCATGCTGCGTTGTTGGGAAGCACCTGCTTGGACTTGCCGAACACGCCGTTGAATCCGACCTTCAACCAGTTCGTCGCATCGTAGTCGACTTGAGCGCGGAAGTTCAAGCGGTCATACGAGTTGTCGGAGTTAAGTATACCTTCTTGATAGAGGTAGTTCAAGCCCAAAGAATAAGTGGCACGTTCGGAGCCGCCGGAAATGGTAAGGCCGTGGTTGGTTACGAAGCCTGTGCGCAGGAGCTGGTCGTACCAGTCGGTGTCGGCACCGAATGTCAGGTCGCCCATGTTGCCGCCATAGGCATCGATCGATGCCTGGAGATATGATTTGTAGGCATCGGGGTTTGCTTCCATCAGCATCGTGGCATACTCGTGGGAGTTGGCCATCTTAAGCACGTTTGTTGCCTTTGAAAAGCCTACGTACATATTATATCTGATTTTCGCAGGCATATTCTTACGGCCGTGTTTTGTCGTGATGATGACAACGCCGTTGGCTGCCTTTACACCGTAGATGGCGGCTGAAGATGCGTCCTTGAGAATCGACATATCTGCGATGTCGTCATTGTTAAGGAACTGGATGTTGTCATAAAACACTCCGTCGACCACATAAAGAGGCTCTGAACCAGAGAAAGAGCCTATACCGCGAATCTGCACCTTGGGAGATTCTCCCGGGGTACCGCTGTTGAGGATATTTACGCCGGGTACCTTTCCTGTGAGCGCACTCATCGGTGATGAAGTAGGTGTCACTGCTATGTCCTCACCTTTAACCACTGTGATAGGCGCGGTCAGATCCTTTGATTTAGCCGAACCATAACCGATTACGACGACTTCATCAAGGACCTGGTTATCCTCCGACAGCGTCACATCGATATGACTGCGGTTGTCGACTTTGATTTCCTGGCTGACATATCCCACATATGAGAAGCGGAGGATTGTGTTTTCGGGAAGATCTGCCAATGTGAAATTACCATCTATGTCCGTCGTAGTACCCATCGTATTGTTGCCCACAACGGCAACGGCTACTCCTATTAGAGGTTCGCCCGACGGATCTACCACTGTGCCGGAAACAGTCGTCTTGGAAGCGGCTGCGCTCACAAGACACGTGACCAAGGCCACAAACATAGCCAATAGAGTTTTTTTCATGATTGATAAATTTAAGTAAAGATGTGTTTTGTTTTTCAATGGATACGAGTCTCATCCAAATCCAGTGCAAGATTAGTATGAACTGATTTTTTAACGAAATTTCTGACCACTATTATGCTACGTTTCTTATACGGCATACTACTGTTTTACTACGTTTGACAAGTGTATGCACTTATGCATCAGTATATTATATTTAAACTGAATTTTGTTGATTTAGGAATATTTTTTAACTTTGCACAAGAGTCGTTAAAGCCTTGATTCAACCATGAGACCATCCAACCATGAGATTCCGACATCTATCTATCTATCTATCTATCTATCTATCTATCTATCTATCTATCTATCTATCATAGCAGTAGCTTCTTCGCAAGCGTCGGCTGCGCATTTCATGCCGATTGTGACGGCCTTCTCCACAAGGGACTATAAGGGGGAAGCTCAAAACTGGCAATGCACCCAGGACGATGCAGGAGTGATGTATTTCGCCAACAATGCCGGGATGATGTCGTTCGACGGATATACATGGGATTGCCAGAGCATCCCCGGTTACAGTGTGATACGTTCGGTGCGTTCTGAGGGTGACCGCATATATGTCGGGGCATTTGAGGAGTTCGGGTACTTCACGAAAAATGAACTGGGGTCTTTTTCATACACATCCTTGTCGGACTCCGTCAGAAATTACACGATTGAAAATGAAGATGTCTGGAATATAGTCAGATGTGGAGAGAGATTGTATTTCCAGACGTTCAAGTCGATATTTGCCTATGACGGTAAAAAGGCGGATATACTGCCGCTCCCTGTGGGTCTAAAGCCGCTATACCTGTTTTCATCTGGTGGAGCCCTTTATGCGCAAATGGTCGATGACGGCTTCTATTCGTATGATAAAGGTGTCTGGAAATGCCTGTTTTCACGTAGTGAGCTGGCTGATGCCGATGTGATTTCTGTAAATGCGCTTTCGGGAGTCTCGGGGCTGCTTCTTGTAAGCGAATATGCCGGAATCTTCCGTTACGAATCGGGGCAGCTGACTAAATTTCCGACAGACATAGATCAGGTACTTGTATCTGCCGGTGTCAACAGGGTGACAAATACTGCAAATGGCTTATTGTGGATCGGTACGCTGCAAAATGGCTTGTATGTCATCGACAAACACGGAAGCCATGTCATGCACTTCGATTCGGCTCACGGATTGCCCAACAATTCGGTCTTGGGGCTGTATACTGATAAGAACGACAATGTGTGGGTGATGCTCGATGACGGCATCGGCTTGATCCATAACGGATTTCCTGTCGATATGTTGACTCTTGACAAGGACGAACCTGCATTGGGCATGGTTTACAGCGTCGGCAAGCCGGGAGGTGATTTATGTATCGCCACTAACAATGGGTTCTACCAGTATTCCGAGGCATCTTCCACGATTACCGAAAACCATATGCTCAAAGGGCAGAACTGGGACATTTCCACTTATGACGGGACTACTTTCATCGCCAATAACCGCATCACCTTGATACGGGATTGGAAAGGTCGAGAGTACGTTTATCCTGACAATTCGACGGGGATAGTGCGTGGGCATGTCAACGGCCATGATGTGTTAGTCCAATCGTCGTATCTCTCTCTCCGGGTGTTTAAAAAGAATCTGCAAGGTTTATGGGAACTGACAGATACTGTGGCAGGATTCGGAGCCCCTTTGCGTCAAACTGTGATAGATAACGACGGCACCATCTGGGGTGTACATTTCAATAAGGGCATTTTGAAAATCAGGCTTTCTCATGATTTGAAGAGAGCCGCCACAAAGACGTTTTCAACAGTCGGCAGCCCTTCCAACAGACGTAATTACGGGGTCATGAGGATATGTGGCAGGACCGTTTTCACTGACGGGGATTCGCTGTACACGTTTGATGAGACTACCGAACGGTTCAGGAGCGACCATCCTATCAATGTGGATCTTCCGTCGATCAAGAACATCTGCTCGGCTACGGCGGTCAATGACACGGCGGCGTGGCTATCCACCATAGACGCTTACTATTTGGTGAGCTTCTATAAGGGGCATTTCCAATTAGAGCTGTCTATCCCTCTGAAACTATTTCCCAAAAGCAACAACTATACCAACGGCAAAGTATATGTGGACAACGATGGAGTTTCATACCTCAACCTCAATGGGACGGTGGCGAAAGTCAGGATTGCTGATTTTTATGACAAAGGCAGTGCCGCTCCGTCGATGCATCTGTCAAAGATAGAGTCGTATGCGGCTAATGGATTCCAGCCTGTGACACTTGCCGATGCAACAAACGGTCTGCTGTCAGGTGTCGTGAGGTTTACTTTTTCATATCCTAATTACGAAAATTCGGCAAGCTTCGAGTTCTGTTTGATACGTGGTGATGATGTTTTGGTAAAAACGTCAAACACTGCCCCGACGGTGACATTCCACAATCTTAAAAGCGGCAACTACAAGTTGATAGCAAAGGCTAAGGACTATATACGCGGGGACAGTAACATTATTGCCGTTGAATTTAAAGTGCCTACTCCATGGTATCTGAGATGGTGGGCTTGGGTTTCGTATCTGATTGCCGCTGTAGCTATAATCTGGATAATAACCCAGGTCAGAGTCAAATGGAAATTACGCCGGCAGAAGGCGGATTTCGAGATAAAAGAGGTCGAAAAGCAGAAAATGCTTATGGAGCAGGAGAAAATCATCGCTGAGCAGCGGGCGCGGCTGCTTGAATCCGAACTCACCGCCAAAGGCAAAGAGCTTGCGTCGATGGCTCTGAATGTCTCGTCAAAACAGCAGGTAATCGACAGTCTGAAAGAGAGCCTCAACGACCGCCGCCGGCAGGGTGGCAAAGACACTAAGCTTGCCGCCGAAATGCTACGGAAGATAGAGTCGAACCAGACCAACAGCCGGGAATTTTGGAGCGTGTTCGAGCAGAATTTCGATTTGATCCACGAACACTTTTTCCGTAATCTGCGTGCTTCGTTCCCGGCTCTGACCCCCAGCGACCTTAAATTTTGCGCATTGCCGCGCCTTAACCTTTCCACCAAGGAAATTGCAGACTTCGCCAATCTCACTGTCCGTGGTGTAGAAGCAGCCCGTTACCGTCTCCGCAAAAAATTCAACCTTGCGGAAAAGCAGTCATTGGTGCAGTTTCTAATCGACTACATGCCTGATGACGATACCATGAGGGCGGATGGCGACTCTGAGTGACCGGCAATCGTTATTTTGTGTCGCCATAGGCTATTTTTCGGTGTCGGTGATGTAGGCATTGGATGACCTCTTGGCTTTGCCCCGGCCGAAGTTATACCTCAGATTGATTTTGGCAACAAATGAGTTTATGCGGTCGTCTCCGTAGGTTTCATATTTGAATCCCGGAATGTCGATTTTGGTGTAAGTGCGCTTGTCTATGGCGTTGACAGGTATCGACAGGAGACCTGATAAAGACAACCTGCCTTTGCAGAAAGGGTAATTGAACCCTACGACGAGGTTTTCCTGCTGGTTATATCGCTTGCCCTGAGGTAACGGCTCCATGTCGTGCCTGATGAAGTATTCACATAGCAGTGTGAGGTCGGTCTTGCCTATGGCCCATGTCGCGGTGATGTCGCCATACCATGTACGGCCGTTGTTCTCAGTCCCGGCGGTCCAGCGTTTGTACCATTGGTAGTTGCCCACGAAGTTAAGGTTGAATCCTTTGCCTAAATTTTTGTCAACCGACAGCCCGGCATATTGATGCAGGTAATCGCAATTTACAAACGTCTTGCGGACAACTTCGGGCGATATGGGTTCGTACCATTCCACGATGTCGTTGTTTGACCGTCGCCACATATATTGCAGTGTCAGCCAGTCGAGTATCGTAAGCCGGGCATTTACGTAGTGCATTATCTTTGACCTCAGATCCGGGTTGCCGGTCTGGATGAGGTGAGAGGATATCTGCCATGACGATGTGGAAAGCTGGTCGAGATTGGGATAATAGATGTCGTTGAGGTACACTGCGTTGACTGTCGCCCACGTCAATGGCCGCCAATATAGCTGTACTCTCGGAAGCCACGATGTGTGGTTTGACGTGATGTCGTTCTGCCGGTTGCTGATGTTGAGCATACTGCCGCCAGCCCTGATATTAAACGTGCGGGAGGGGCTGAATGATACCGTCGCGTCGAGCTTGTTTCTGTTTTCCTTTGAGAGGAACTGTTCGGCGGGGTTGGCGTTGTCTGTGCTGTTGTATTTTCTCCATGTATAGTTATAGCCGAGTGTCGCTTCCCATTTGTCGGAAATCGAAAAAATGCCGTCGCCCGAAAAAAACAGGTAGTGCTTATGTCCGTCGATGTCGGACTGCGAGATGTCGGCAGCGTCGATAAAAGTCCGCGTCTCGTCGATATTGTAATAATTATAAATCAGAGTCGACCTTATCTGGACTCTGTCGGCTAATCTGTCACGGTAAAAGAGTCCGGTAATGGAGTTAATGGATTTATAATTATCCCGGTTGATCAGGTGGGTTCCATCCGTCATGTCATAATAGTCCTCGCCCTCGTTGTCTATGAAGTCTCCCCATGTTTGCAGCGAAAGGAGATGCCTGTCGCCAAATCGCCTGTCAGCTCCTACTGACAGCGAGTATTCATCTGCATGGATGCCGATGTTGGGATTCTCGCGGTCTATAGGGCTGGTTTCTTCGACATATTTGCCGGCGATGTCGCGTATGTATGATGATGCTTCATAGCCTTGCTTCCTCTTGTAGGCTGCGGACATATATGTGTTCCATCCAGTAGCCGACAGAGTGCCGTCGACTGATACCGCCTCGCTGTTGGAGTGTCTGTTGCGTAGCGACAGCATCCCGACGGCATTGCCCGATACGTCCCAGCCCACATAATTGTCAAACAGCTCGATGTTGATAAGAATCGGATAGTCGGAATACTGTCCGGGAGGGAAGCGTTGCACCTGGATGGTCTTGATTCGCTTGGGATTGATGCTTTTGGCATACTGGAATCCCATTTCCCTGCCATTTACGATTATAGGCACATTCTGGTCGCTGCCGATGCTGATATTTTCCGAAATCCAGTTGACCTTAAAGCCGGGGAGGTTTCCGATCATCATTGCCGCGCTGTTGGCCGAAGACCTGATTGAATCTGAGATAAGGAATGTTTCGCTATAGGCGTTTTGGTGATGCGCGTCGGCTGTCACCGTTACCGATGAGAGGGCCACGCTTGACGGCGACAGCTTTATCACGCCGATGTCGCTCCGCCCTGCCGTATGTACAACCGTGGAATCATATCCTAAATATGTCACTTTCAGGGTCGAGACTCTTTGTGGATTATCGGATGAGAGGAAACCGCCATCGGCTCCTGTTGCGATTCTTGACAGCAAAAGCGAATCCCTGTCGTAAACCTGTATCGCTGCCCCGATCAAAGGCATCCCGTCTTGGCTGTCGACTACACGTCCCGACACTTGCGCAAAACCTTCTGTCGCGGCCAATACACATAGCAGCCACAGTGCGTACCTCATAAAAGAATATAGCTCTTAATTTTGTTGACTGAGTTCTATTTCAAGATTGCGCTTTCACTTTCCACTCGTTCGTACTTGGGGGACTTGGAGGTCTTTTTGCCGTAGTCGAAACTATATACGACTTTGAGCGTTGCATATTGGTTGTACCGCCTGTTCCAATCGGTTTGTCTGAATGAGTATGCCGGAGTAGATAGCTCGTCGGTAATGTCGTTGTTCATCAGGAACAGATTATTGGCGTTAGCCTCAACAGCCCAGTTTCCGTGGACCCACATGGCTGACAGCTGATAACGCCAATATGTGTCCCTCTCGATTTGATAGTTGACCAAATCCTTGGACGGAGTGGAGAGCATGGCTCCGAACGAAAAATCACCGGCATAGTAATTCACTGCCGCCCGGACGGTGGCTGAGGTCAGGTTGCGGTGAGCGACCCCGCCACGGATAAGTTGTCCGTTGCATTGGCCGGAAATGTTGAGATTCAGTTGTTTGGACGGTTTGTATGTCAACGACACATCGGCAGCAGGGCGATGATAGATGCAATCGTCGCGGAATGTGCTGATCAGGTTTCCGCCACGGATATAGTAATCTGCGACGATGGCATGATTTTGGTAGAAGTACGAAACTCCTGCTTGCAAAGCGATCTTGTTAAGGTTGAGGTTATAGCTGAGGCGTGGACTCAACAGGATTGAGTTGTCCATGTCATGATTGCCTTTAAGTATTATTATCGGATCTGTCTGCTGCTCGACATTGTTGATGGTGTTGATGTTTGGATATGTATTCCCTAACGCGAATGTAAACTGGAGCTGCTGACGCTTGTCTATCATGTACGCCATCCTTGTCTGGAGTCGAGGTGTAAGATGGTCGATTGATTCCATACCCTTCAGTCGGTATGTAAGGAACGACAGCCCCGGATTGATATCGTAGAAAAATCGGCCCAGACGTTGGGAGTAGTCCACAAACAGGATTGTTTCCGATGACCGCAGGTTTTGGTCGTAACTGGAGGTGCCTGAATAGTCCGAGCTGCTGATTCTCAGAAATTCATAGAGAATCAGCGACAGCCTGTTTTTATGGTTGAATGACATCGTGTAGTTGGCGTTTACTTTGGTGTAGTAATAATCTTCCCTGACCGATGATTTATAGGAGCGTCCGCCGTCGTCGTACAGGCGGTTGTAGTCGTTTCGGGAGTAATATCCGTCCACGACATACTCTAATGTTTTTGTGTCAGAGAGCGTGTGCATACCGTAGTAATACAGGCTCGGACGCAGCGTCTTGAACCGGCTATGGATGTTCAGACTGCCGCCGTTGTTATAAGCCGCATCAGCCGATTGGTAATCCGTCAGTCCACCGTCTACGTCGTTTTTCTTATCGTTCCAAGAGACACCGCCGCGAAGCATCCATGTGTATTTCTTCCCACGGTTGCTTATCGAAGCCTGCACGTATTCCCCCGATTTGCGGTTGCCGGCATTGCTGTATGAACTGTTTCTGGTCAGCCGTCCATCCGTGAAAGAGAATGTTTCCCTTTCGTCCATTGATGATTCCGGGTCATCCAAGGCATATCCGGCCCATAGGTTGATGCTTTTTGTCCCGGTGACAAATTTTGAAATCAGGTTATAGTCGCCATGCAGATAACCGACGCCTTGCGTGGCATCGAGCTGTGTGTAACCTCCGTTATCAAGTTTTTTCAGGACAAAGTTGATAGCCGACATGTCGTTTGCATATTTACCCGTCGGTATGTCGAAGTATTCCACACGTGCAATGTCCTTGGGTCTCAAGGACTGGACTTCCCGAAAGTCTGCCTCGCGGCCGTCTATGTAGAGCGTTGCAGCTCCGGCCGGTGTTGTCACACTCCCTGTAGCGCGGTCGACGGATATTCCCGGAATCATCAGGTTGTGCAGCAGGTCATATCCTGTGACAGCGTGTTTGCGCTGCTCCTTGGTCGGGACGGCGAGAATATGGTCGTCCTCACGGGTAAGATACGATGCGGTTACGACCACTTCGTTTAACTCTTTGGTATGGTTCGATGCCTTGATGGAGTCTGGCTCGATTGCATATGACAGGAGCGCACAAAATCCCATCAAAACGAATGGTAACGTTTTTATTATCAGCATGTTTTCACAGAGGGACACCCTCAAAGTACCGCCACACTCTTGCGGATATTGTCAAGAATTACGGACAGTTTACTGTCCTTTCGTGCGGTCTGCATATTGTAGGCCGACTGCATATTTACCCAGATGTAGGCAGGTATTCCCGTAGCCGCCTCAATCTTCAAGGCGTATTCGGTAGTGACCGGCCGTTTGCCGTTTATCACTTCGTTAAGCACGGAATAGGAAACGCCGATGACAGCCGCAAATTTCCTCTGCGACATTCCACGTGCTTCTAACTCGTCTTTCAGTATCTCGCCCGGATGTATGGGCGTGGACGGCTGGATCTCGTGCGGTGCATAAGTCTTTTTTGTTTCCATATCGAATTACTTGTAATGGTTGCTGATGTCAAGCAGACGGCAGACGGTAACTATTTGCTCGCCCAAAATTTCCCTGACTGTGAATTCAAGTCGGTATTGCCTGTTTATCCGCACCGACGAAATGCCCTTTTTATCGCCTTTCAGCACTTCGTAGTTCAGCGCATTGTTACGGAACAACGGAACAAGTCCGTGACGGAGTTTGCGGAGGAAAGCAGGAAAACCGCCTTTTGGTAGCCTCTCACAACTTCTGGCTGGTAGCGGTGCTTCTTGTCGCCCGTCCTGCCGTCCGTGTAGAGTTCGCGCAAATAGTCCTTGTCAAATTCAATAATCATTGTTGTCCGTTTACTGGTGCAAAGTAGGGCATTTTTTCCGATATTCGCAAATAATCGAACGCTTTACCTGCATTTTAGGTTTAATACGATGTGGTTACGACCACTTCGTTTAGCTCTTTAGTATGGTTCGATACCTTGATGGAGTCTGGCTCGCTTGCATATGACAGTAGCGCACAAAATCCCATCAAAACGAATGGTAACGTTTTTATTATCAGCATGTTTATGGATTTTTGTGTTTGAAATCGGCATATCTTTGGAGCTTTGCAATCTGCTATTCTATTGGAGCAGGTGCTGGAGGATTGACTCGCCGCCGGAGTAGGGGTAGGGCAGCAGGCACAGGGCGGCGATGAGGGCTGCGAGCACTATCGCGATGACGGCTATGCCCCATCGGGCCAGCGATGGCGGTATGTCTCCTAACAGCTGTCGCACTTTCTCTGAGTGCAGCTCTGTGTTGTCGTGCGTGGGTTTGTCTGTTTCCATGTCAGGTGCCGAGTTCAAGCTGGTTTTTGACGAGGTTGTAGTATGTGCCTTTCTTGGCGATGAGGGAGGCGTGGTTGCCTGTCTCGACGACGCGGCCACCGTCGATGACGATAATCTGGTCGGCGTTTTTCACTGTGGAAAGGCGGTGGGCGACTACGACGACCGTGCGGCCTTTGTAGAAGCGGTCGAGGTTCTCGACGATGGCGCGTTCGTTTTTAGCGTCGAGGGCGTTGGTGGCTTCGTCGAGGAAGATGAAATCGGGACGCTTGTAGACGGCGCGGGCTATGAGTATGCGCTGCTTCTGCCCTTGGCTGAGGCCGACTCCGTCACGTCCGATCTGCGTGCCGTACTTCAGCGGAAGCTTCATCACATAGTCGTGGATGTTGGCCAACCGGGCGGCATGTTCAAGCCGCTCGCGGTCTATGTCGCCGTCATCGACCGCGATGTTGCGGGCTATGGATTCGGAGAATATCACACCGTCCTGCATGACCACTCCGCAGTGCCGCCGCCACCATTTGAGGTTGTACTCGTCGATGTTGCGTCCGGCTACGGTTATGGCTCCGGCCGACACCCGATAGTAGCCGAGCATCAGCTTTATCAGGGTGGTCTTTCCGCTCCCCGAAGCTCCGACTATGGCGGTCACTTTGCCTTCGGGGATTTCAAATGATATGTCGCTCAGGGTGTTGTGGAGCGCGTGGGGGTCATACTTGAAGTCGACATTGGCTATGCTGATGGATTTGCCGGCAGCGAAGTCCGTTGCCTGCGTTCCGTCGGTCTCCTCGTTTTTGCCCTCGTGTATCTCGTTGATGCGTTCGAGGGAGATTTTGACATCCTGGAGCGAGTAGATAAACGACATGAACTGCTCCACCGGCGAGTTGAGCTGCCCGATGATATACTGCACGGCGAGCATAGCTCCGAGGGTCATCTGCCCGTCGATTACGGCTGTCGCGGCAAGGACGGTTATGATGATGTTTTTCACCTCGTTGATGAAGACGCTTCCCGCCTCCTGTGTCTGCTGCAGTTTGAGCGACTTCATCTGCACCGTGAAGAGGTCGGCCTGTGTGTCCTCCCATTCCCACCGGCGGCGGCGTTCGCAGTCCTGCAGCTTTATTTCCTGCATGGAGGTGATGAACTGGTAGGTCTTGTTCTGATTCTTTGCCTGTTGCTCGAACAGCTCGTAGTCTAAGACTTTCCTTTTGCGCAGGAACGATGAAATCCACACCCCATAGCATACGCTTCCTGCGGCGAATATGCCGAATATCAGGGGGTTGTAGATAAACAGTACTATCCCGAATATGACGAAGCTCAGGAATGTGAAAATGACATTGAGCATCTGCCCTGTGAGGAAGTTCTGGACGCGGGTGTGGTCGCCTATCCGTTGGAGCAGATTCCCCATGAGCTTAGTGTCGAAAAACGACATCGGCAGTTTGAGCAGCTTGATGAAGAAGTCGCTCACGAGGGATATGTTGATGCGCATGGAGATGTGGAGCAGCAGCCATCGGCGCACGAAATCTGTGGCCGTGCGGCCTGTCACTATCATCAGTTCGCCGAGAAGTATCAGCCATATAAATCCTATGTCCCTGTGCTTGATGCCGATATCCACTATGGCCTGTGTCAGGAACGGCATTATGAGCTGCAATACGCAGCCGATGATAAGCCCGGCGAGTATCTGGATGAAATGCTTGTCGTATTGCTTCAGATAGCCTGTCAGGAAGCGGAATGAGCGGGCCGGCTTGTCGGGATTGATGCCGGTGTTTAATCCGCTGAAGTTTTCGCCGGGTTCAAAAAACATGGCGATGCCCATGGGTTGCCCGTCGGATGTCAGACTTATCCAGTGCGATTCCAGCTCGCGTCTGGAATACTTGATGATACCTTTGCCCGGATCGGCGATGTAGAATGTCTTTCCTTTCTTGACTTTGTACAGCACTACGAAATGGTTCTGGTTCCAGTGCAGTATGGCTGGCAAGGGACCTTCTTGCAGTGCCGCTATTGTGGATTTTGCACTGACGACACGGAATCCTATCCGTTTCGCCGTCTCGCTTATCCCGTGCATCGACACCCCCTCAGTGGTCGCCGGGCATAGCTCGGAAATCTTGGCAATGGAGTATCTTAAACCGAAATGCCGGCATATCATCGACAGACATGCGGCACCGCACTGCATAGAGTCATGCTGTCGGACAAATGGGAACATCTGCGAAACTGGTTTTGGTTTGACACACGATTGTTACAGGCGTTTTAAACAGCTTCTTAAAATTAAAATCTCCTCTTCTCGGCATTGCCAGCACCGGCTCCTTTGTAGCGGCTCTTCGATACGTTGAAGTTGTAGCGCACGGTGAGTTTGACATTCCGGCTGTGATTGTTTATACTGTTCCGCATCATCACGTTGCCGCTGTAGAGGTCGGCCTTATATATCAGTCCGTTGAATATGTCGTTGACTCCGAGGTATACGGTAAGGCTTTTGTTAAGGAACTTCTTGTAAACGCGCAGGTTGACCGTCGAATACGTGTGCGTGTAAGCCCAGTTCTTCCAGTCGGCGCGGCTGCGCCACCATATGAGCGCCTCGATGTTCCAGTCATCGGGCAGAGTGAGAGTGTTGTTCAACTGGATGACGTACATGGGGCTACCCATCTTCTTGTATTCTCCGAGATAGTCTATCCCGAACCATTGCTTATCCACGCCTACAGACAGCGAGGGGTGGTATATGCCGAATTGCGGGGATGCGTTGACAAACAGGGAGAGCACCTTGTGGGCTGGCATATTTGTCAAAGTGAACACATTGATGCGTCCGCTGTTGTCATAAGGCTCATATATCTGGACTATGGCATCTTTGGTGTAGGAGTATTGTGCCGAAAGGCTGATGTATTTCCATCCGGCCTGCAGTGTGAAATCCTGCCGTTTGGATGGGACGAGGTACGGATTCCCCCGGGTGTACGTTGTCGAGCTGACATAGTAGTAGTTGCCGTTAAGGTTGGAATATGTAGGGCGCACGGTGCGGTGGCTGTATGCTGCCGAGAATCTGAAATCGCCGGGCGAGTAGCTGACACTGGCTGACGGGAAAAGTTGTCGTAGGTCTTGCTCTGTCCCTTGACAAGGGCGTTGTCGAGATAATATTCCGACTTTACATGCTCATACCTGATGCCGACCGATGCGCTGAATTTCCCGAACGTCTGGTTAATCTGGGCGAATATGCCGATATTGTTTTCACGCACGTCGGTTTCTTCGCTGGCGAGTATGGCTTCGGGATTGTCGAAGTCGTTGCGGCTGCGAGAGGAGGTATATTCCTCTCCGAGCATGACATTGCCTTTGGGCAGTTCATATGATACTGAGAATTTTTCGGCAAAAAGGCGGTTGCGGGTTGTGCTGAATGTCGTGACGTTGCGGTTGGCCGACATCAGGTTTTTTTCGTACTGATAGGAGCGGTCGGAGTCTTTGGTCTGCATATAGTCACCGTTGACATCGAAAGTAAACTTTCCTACCGAGCCGTTGTAATACACGTTCGCGCTATGGCATGGTAGAGACTTGTCCCATGCATCAAGGTCTGAACTACTTGATTCTGAAAGCGTGCCATTGTCCGCTATATTGCTTGTAAGGTGTCCGTAGTTGTGCATACGGCTATAATCATTCTGGTAGTACGCCCCGATGCTGTGTTTGTCGTTAAACTGGTAGTTGACACCGATTTTGCCTGTTATTGCGGTTTGTGTCGCCGTCGTCGATATGGAGGAGATTTCTGATAGCAGAGTATTGGTATGCGTGGTGTTGACCCCATACTCCTCATGGCGGTTTTTACCATGTTTGAAATAGCCTAATCCGAATATTTCCAGACCTCCTGTACGGTACTTCATGTCTAACTGTTCGGCGGTGGTCAGCCATCCGTTGTATGTGTTGTCGGCGTAAGCCGCGATACTGAAGCCCTCGCCCTGCGGTTTCTTGGTGATAATGCGTATCACGGCATTGACCTCGGCATCATACTGCGCACCCGGGTTGCTGATGACCTGCACCTCCTTGATGTCCGTTGATGCAAGCTGGCTGACTTCGGCGGCGTTTCTGACGAGTCGGCCATTGATATAAATCACAGCAGCCCCACGGCCGAAGACGCTGAAGCTGCCGTTGTCGCCGGTAAGCATAGGGACATTTTTCAGTACATCGTTGGCCGACCCTGCGGATGCGAGGATACTGTTGGCCACGTTTGTGACCATGCTGTTACCCTCTATGCGCGTGACGGGACGGCTTCCATTGACAACGACTTCATCGAGCATCACCGATGATGGCGAGAGCGTGATGGTTTTTAAATCGCCGTCAGCCGGCACTTGCATAACCAATTCCTCATATCCAATCATCGCTATTTTTATCTTGTCGGCGGCAGCGTTGGCGTTTTCAAACAAAAATGCGCCCCTTTCATCCGACACTCTCCCGTCAACGAACGCAGTATCTTTCATAAGTACGACATTGACATATGGGAGCGGCTGGCCTTTCTCATCATGTATTGTCCCCTTGATGTTTTTGCCGAAGCATACCGTTGCAGCAAATGCAAGTGCTAATAGCGTCGAAAGTAGTCGCATAGTGATATAGAAATGGTTACATTGATGGATTGGTTTGAATTTATTGCAAATTAAACGAAAAAATCACAGAATGAAAATTATTCAGATGATAATTTATAATGATGTGTCGCCTGTCGTAGATTCGAGGGTCTGGCCGGCGGCGGTTACGGTTGCCCCGGAGTATGATGCGACGGAGATATTGTCGGCTGTGATTTTGTCAAACGAGACAACGCCGCGTTCATAAGCCCCAATATCCATCGACGTCGCTGTGGCATCGGCAACCTTGACAACCCCTGCGGTGTAGGCTCCGATATTTATCGTCGGAGCTGAGACTTTCGAAAGTTTGACCACCCCGTTGGAGTAAGCTTGGACTGTAAGCTCTGACCGTCCGATGAGTGCTCCGGGGATTATGATCCGGGCTTCGTTCATGGCTTCGAATGAGCTTATATGGGGCGATGTCACGCGTATTTTCACCGTCTGCTCTGCATCTTTCAGATTGAACGAGTAGGGATTTTTCAGCTCTAATGTGACCCTCCCTGCGATGTCGGTGTCGACTTTGAGAGCCTCCACCATGTTGGCTGGTCCTTCTACGCTGAGGCTGGTGCTGCCGGCCTGATGATAGTACACCGTCAAGCCCCTCGTCGTTGCGGAGACTTCGGTTATGCGGTTGCAAGCGTAGCTCTTTGATGCCATATCGTCAGAGGGCGTTACGGAGTTGTCTTTCACGCACGATGTCATCACGAATGTTGACGCTACAGCAAGCAGCGTCAGTATGGTATGCCTGTTCATAATCATAAGTTTTTTAGTGTGTAAGTGTTCAGAAGCCATTGTGTAGGGATTGCTTTCAGGTTTATCTGTTGTCTTTGGTTTCGTGATAGTCTTGTATTCCGTCCACTACATTGACATCGACTTTCTTGCCGCCTGAGAAGTTCCATGCTACGGATACTCCGATGTACTGTACAGGAGATGTGTATTTGTAAGTGACTTTTTGCGTCCCGGCCATGCGGTCGAGCTTGCGGCGGTTGCCCAACGCAGTGAAATCCACAGCTATTTGCAGCTTGTTGCGCAATAACGACTTGGAAATCCTGCCACTCACGTCATATACGGCGTGATAAGTCCTGTCAAGATTGCGGTATGTCGGCTCAAATGTAACGTTAAGCATACCGCCCCAGCCATTGTGGAACGAGAAGCTGTTGTTGAAATAGAAATACTCTTTGAAGCGGGTTTTGTCGTAATGCACACTCCCTATGGTGATGTTTTCGGGCGTTATCTCCACTCTGCCGGATAATTTGAATCTCCACCATTTTGCAGGTGATTCCATCCATTCGGCACCGATGCCCCATAAATCCTGACCTGAGATATTGATTGGTTTTGTATAAACTACCTCAGGGTCTGTCGCGTCTTGGAATGTCTGCCAATATATCCTGTCATGTGTACGGGCGTAGACGGCAGTGATATTCAGCTTGTTGCGCAGCAGAGACACCCCAGCCATCACCATATCGGCCGATTGTGCTTTCAGGTCGGGATTGCCGACGGTATAGTTGTAAGAATCGGTCCAGTCCACCACAGACGAGATCGCTGTGTACGGTATGTCGCTTAATGTATGTTTGTAGCTGAGCATGAGGGCATGGTCTTTCTTTGCCCCGAACGGCATCATAAGCTGGACAGTAGGATTGATGGCCCACTGGGTGTTGTGGCTTGTCTGGTTGACATGCCGGTCGGTATAGCCTATGCGGTTAAGCTGCCAGTTCACGCCCGCACTGTAGCGCAGCTTCCACACTCTGCCCTGTGCCGCCGCATAGACGATAGGTGTAAAACCCGTGGTTTTCGTCGGTATATCGCTAAGCTGGAAACGGTCGCTTTCCATGACCGATACGGGGGTGTATTCAGATGCAATCCATTGCGCCGACGCACCGAATTTCCATGAAAGGCTGCGGCTTCGCGGGTAGAGGAAATCCGCTTTTATTTTCCATTGGTTGAGGTTGTCCCTGTCGGTCTGTATGCCGATGTTTTCATCGTTGTAAAAGTATGCGGCATCGTCGTCGCTGTGGCGGTTGTAGTAGTCGGCGGTGACATCCATCGATGCGCCGCGCTGGTTTAAAGGCAAAGTCAGCTTTACGGTTCCTTCCTGTATGAGAGTATTGTGGCGTTTGTCGATTGAAGTGACCGCATTATCGCCAGCTGCTACCGATGACGGGCGGGGTCTGGAGGTAGCTATAAGGTAGCTGCCACCGAGCTGGGTTCCAGATTTGAATTGCTGTGAGATACTGAGCCTGTTTCTGAAGTCGAATCCGTGTGACTTGGTCGTTTCTTTAATGATGGTGCCCATGTCGGGAGTTTCAAACCACTGTTCGGATTCTTCTTTGAGTTTGGTAGCTCCGGCATAAAGGTTATCGTAGATGCTCAGGTTTTTATAACGATAGTATATCAGCCCCCCGATGCCCTCGTTACCGAAGTCACAAGAGCGGTGCCAGTCGGCAGTCGCTTTTACAGTGCCGTAATATCCGCTTTCAGGTGGGCGGCGGAGCGTAATCATGATCGATCCTCCGCTCAAAGCTGCGCTGTTGTCACTCCCTGCAAGATACTTGACTGTTACTTTGTCGATTATTTCGCCCGGGATATTTGATAATTCCGAGAGGTCGGACAGTTTCACGCCGTCGACATAAACGTCGCTTACCGCGAGCCCGTTGATTTTGAAGTTTCCTTCTTCACGTGAAATATTCGGCAGAAATCCGAGTACGTCCGCCGCAGGCTTCCCTTTGGCAACATTTGTCCCGCGTAGATTGGTCGTGTAGCCTTCGGCATTGCTTGTCGTGCGTGATGCTATTACTGTTACTTCTTCAAGTTGTTTGGCCTCTTGGGCGAGTGTTGGGCTTACGCTAAAAGCAGCTCCCGATAGTATTGCGGCATACAGCTTCAAATGATTCATTTTACAAGTCGGTTTTGATGTTGTCCTAAACAAATGGGAAAAACAATGGATAACGTCCGTAGGATTAATAAGTTAACCATTAATCCGCAACGGACTGATTGTTCATTAAACATCATTGATCCTCAATGCCTTATAAAACGTTTAGGACAATATCGGTTTTATAGTCTTTCTTTTTCGAATTGGCCGGCACCAGTGCCTTTGTATTTAGATTTTGAGGTGTTGAATTTATATCCGATGGTCAGCTCCGCACCACGGACGGTATTGTATCGGATGTTATCAGCCCTCATCATTCCGCTATATAATGTAAATCTGTTTTTACGTGCCGTGTTGAAAACATCATTGATTGAGAGTTTTAAATCCCAATGTTGATTGAATATTTTCGCTGCGCTGATGTCAAATTGCCATGATTGGTGCATATGGATGTTTTCGCTATCAAAATCGCTGCGATAGCTGAGATTGGCATAAATCATGAAATTTTTCGGAAGTCTGAAAATATTATTGATACGGACCAAGGCCATCGGATTGTTCATGCTCATGGTCTGACCTCTGTAGTCGATGTCGTAGAGCTGGGCGATGACTCCGGCCATAACCACAGGATAATAGAATTTCCCGACAAAACCAGGCATTGCTGATATTATGAGTTCAAGATTGTCTATGCCGTTTTTAGAGTTCTCTTTTTTGAACAGTGTCACATTCGGATTGCCGTCATATTCTGTACAGGTCGTTATTATCCGATTTTTGACATGCTTGTACGATGCCATTACCGTGAGCCATCTGTATTTAAAGTTTAATGAAATATTGTCGGTGAATGAGCTTGTCAGGTTTGGATTGCCTGTCTCATAATTATTCTGGTTCAGATAATAGACGGTACTGCTGAGTTGGGCATAGAGGGGCCGCGAATATTTTCTTGAATAACTGAGCTGGAAACTGGTATTCTTTACCGGAATGACGAGTGCTGCCGACGGCAGGATTTCATTATATACTTTGGATTGTTCCGGGATTTTATTCCCAGCCTCGAAGTATTGACTCTCGATATGTTCGTATCGTATGCCGGCCTGTAGCATGACGATTCCAAACCGTTGCATAAGCTGTGCATACACGCCGATGTTTGATTCCTTTGATTGATTGTTATTGCTGCTTAATGCAGATGCATCGCTTACAAAGTCGTCTTTACGGTCGGTGTTGGTATACTCTGTGCCGACATCGATTGAGCCAGCCAGCAGTGGACGTGAGAGACTTAGCTTGCCTGCGAACATTTGCCCGTTGCTATGATCCGACAGACTCATATTGGTTGGACTAATGCCTGTGACTGTCTCGTCAACAAGCTGCCTGTCTTTAGCTTTCCTCCAAAGGAAATCGAATGTAAAGTCTGCCGTCCATTTGCCCCATTTCCCAGAATAATATCCGTCAATCAGATGCTCATAATTATTGTCTTTGTTTTGGCTGTAGACATCATATCGATTCTCTATTGCCTCATTTATAAAAGTGACAGAGTTGCTTGTCGAATGGCTTCTGTCGGGTTTATAAGTGTTTTGATAAAAAAGCCCAAAAGTATGCCCGGATGTAGTTATATAGTTGAAACCGATTTTGCCGCAAAATAACTGTGAACGTTTGTGTGCGTTTATTTTAATATCAGAGGCGTATCGATTTACACCAAAAAGATTCTGTGACATTCGGCTATCACCTTTAGTGCGGTTGTAATCATATTCGATATATGAAAATACGTCAAGCCCTCGATTTCGATAATTCAAGGTGAGTTGGCCGTTACCATAGACATAGTGCCGCACTCCCATTGTGGCGCGTGTATCAAGAGAGATACCGTCACCGATTTCACGGACGGTGGATATTCTGATGACTGCATTCGTAGAGCTGTCATATTGGGCTCCAGGGCTGGAAATGACTTTGATATCCTTGACTTTAGCAGACGGTATCTGTGACAATTCGGAGTAATTCATAAGTTTGCGTCCGTTTATATAAATCACGGGCCGTCCTTTCCCTATTACCTCAATCGCTCCGTTATTGCTGATCACACCGGGGATATATCCTAATATGTCAGAGGCCGTCCCGATGTTCTGGAGCGGTGTGCCCTGTATTGAAGTAACAATACCGTCACCCTCAAACTTTGTCAATGGTTTTGTTGCTTTAACAACGACTTCGTGCAATGCTTTTGCATAGGATAGAGAGTCGACGGTCTCTGTCTGGGCACTGACAGCTGATGACGCAAAGCCAATCAAAAGAGATATAACTACGAGTCTCATATAGAAGGATGGTCATTTGGTGAAAGGGCAGTTGACATCAGGATAATACCACTTATCCTTTCCGTATTTTCTTATGATTTCTCTATAACATACCTGTCTGACTGTACGACAGGCCTCGAATTTGTCGCATTTGTTGTCAGACGCTGCAAAGGTAGTGGTAGTATTTTGATTTCATTTGACACAAAAGGGTATTTTTTTACCTTTATGTGGAATTTTTAATTAAATTATCCGCTTTATGTGTTGATTTTGTTGGTAATCGGGATTATTTTTATAACTTTGTGTTATGAAATTTGCCAATCATTTTACAAACTGATACAATGGAGAGTGATTTCTTTTCGCTGCATGACCTGAAGGATAGCATTGATGAGCCCGATTACGAACAGGCAGGACTTATCATTGAGGCTGTCCGTGCTTTCGAGCGCAGCACATACCAGTGCGTATATATAATAGACTACTTCAAGAAGGGGTTCATGTAGGTTTCCGGCAATATAGCCCGTCTTTGCGGAGGTGATGCTGATGAGATAAAGGAGCTCGGCTACAGGTTTTATATCGACTACATGTCGCATGAGGAGCGTAAGATGCTGGCCGAAATCCATGACAGTGGCATCCAGCTCTTCGACATGCTGCCCGTCGGCGAAAGGAAGGACTATGTCTTGTCATATGACTTACACATATCCAACGGCAGACACAAGCGTCTTGTCAACCACAAGCTGACACCACTTGCGCTGACCAAAGATGGTCGGATATGGCTGGCGGTATGCACCATCTCGCTTGCTGACGGAAACGAACCTGGGAATATAGTCATGAAGAAATCCGGAGCCAAAGTATTCTATCAGTATTCCCTCGATGACCACAAATGGGAGGTGCGTGATGAGATTGCGTTGACTGGCTTTGAACGTGAAGTCCTGTCGCTCTCGACCCAGGGCTGTACGATGAACGACATCGCCGACAGCCTGTGCAAGTCAATCGACACCGTCAAGGCGTGCAAACGCAGCATATTCCAGAAAATGGGCGTGAAAAACATAGCCGAAGCTGTCGCATACGCCCAAAACCACCAGCTGATATAGCAGACGGCGGCGGTTACGGCAGCCCCGGAGTATGATGCGACATCGATATTGTCGGCTGTGAGTTTTTCAAACGAGACAACTCCCATGTTGCAAACTTTTCCTAACTGTATTTGTGTATATTGTATATTCTTTATACATTTGCATTATAACAACACTCTTAAAACTATGGCAACAGCATTGAATCTCAAGCGTAAAAACATAGATCTGCCGGTCGAAACCTTGCAGAAACTCTCTATTATGGCAGTGGCTCAGGGCAAGAGCCTGAAAAATTACATTGAAACAATCCTTATTTCCAAAGCGGAAGCAATCTCCGTGGAAGTAAACGAAAACCCGTCTCCGTCCGGCGATCCGTGGTTTGACGACCCCGAAAACATGGCATCCGTTAGGCGCGGAATAGCCGAAATGGAAGCTGGAAAAGGACGTGCATATTCTATGGAAGAAATCCGTGAATTGCTTGGAGTATGATTTACGAATTGATTTTGCAACCCGAGGCAGAACAACACTTGAAAGAATGGCAGAAGTCAGAGCAAAATAAAATTCTCAAAAAGATAGCGAATTTATTTGCGGAGCTTCGGGAACACCCAAAAACAGGTACCGGACAGGTGGAGCAACTGAAAGGAAACCTGAGCGGCTTTTGGAGTAGGCGCATTGACAAAGGTTCGCGAATGATTTACACTATTGAGGACGAAATAGTGGTTGTTACTGTCGTTTCGCTTAAAGGTCATTACGGAGATAAATAATTCAGTCGACAAAATCGGTGCTTATTGAGGTGCCACTTCATGCCGGCAAAGTGTTTGGCGCGATTTCGGCAGGAAAATTTGGTGAGGATTGTGTAAATGTGGTTTCTCAAAGAGGTGATGCTTGCTTTTTGGGGGAATCTATGGGGTAAATATGTTTATGTTTTCAGCCGGAAGAGCTGTGTTTTCAGCAATAAGAGTTATATTTGCATTGTACGACCTGACGAAAGCCGTGACATAATAGCTCGGATGATGTCGCAGACGCGGCGCAGCGTGTTCGGCGGTGCCTATCTCCCTTTCTTGGTACGGGGGTGGGTAACGGTTGTCGTGGGTGTCGCGGTGTATGTGTCGCTGTCGTTTTAGCAGAATATGACGGACGTGATGACACGGGAGCAACGCTCCCGATGCATGAGCCACATCAGGGGCAAGGACACCAAGCCCGAGATGATAGTGCGCCGGTGGCTGTGGTCACGCGGCTACCGCTACCGTAAGCATGTCAAGCGTCTGCCGGGCACTCCGGATATAGTGCTGAAGAAATACGGTATCGTGATTTTCATACATGGCTGCTTTTGGCACGGTCATGAGGAACACAAGCATATCCCGAAAACCAATGCCGACTTCTGGACTGCAAAGATACGGCGCAACAAAGAGCGCGACGAGGCGCAGAAGGACCGTTTGCGTGACATGGGCTGGAATGTCCTGACTGTGTGGGAGTGCCAACTTAAACCTGCCGCAAGGGCCAGGACTCTCGCAGCCATAGAATATTACATAAACCACTCTTACCTGATGAAACAGGGAGATGCCGGCAGGATTTCGGCTTACGTAGAGCCTGACGACACTCCAATGCCGGTAGCGGCCGAAGCTCCGACAGAGTATGGCGGATAGTGCATGTTAAGTGAATATTCACTTATACAACCGCTTGGTCGCTCGTGGCGATAGGCCGGGTGAGTTCGTAGAAAGCTATCGCCGAGGCGGCGGCTACGTTGAGCGAGTCCACTCCGTGTGACATGGGGATTTTGGCCACGAAGTCGGAGCCGCCGATCACATGGTCGGCAAGTCCGTCGCCCTCCGTACCTAATATTATTGCCAAGCGCGGCCGGGATTTCAGCAGTGGGGAGTCAAGAGCTACAGAATCGCTGCGGAGAGCCATTGAAACGGAGGTGTAGCCAAGCGTGTGGAGCGAATCGCAGACATCGCCGTCTATCCATGCCCACGGCACAAGGAATACCGAACCCATCGACACTCTTACGGCGCGTCGGTTGTAAGGGTCGCACGATGAGCGTGTCAGCAGCACAGCGTCGATGCCGAGGGCAGCTGCGGAGCGGAATATCGCCCCGATGTTGGTGGTGTCGACAACCCCGTCAATCACCGCGATACGGCCCCCGGTGTCGGGGCAGATGTCGCGTGGCGACGGCTCGACAGGGCGGTGCATGGCGCACAGCACGCCTCGTGTGAGCGTGTAGCCTGTCAGGCGGCAGAGCGTTTCACGTGAGCCTGTATATATCGGCATGTCGGAGGGGCAGCGTTCGATTATCGGAGCCGCATCGCCTGTGATGTGGCGTTGCTCGCAGAGCAGGGCGATTGGCTGTAGTCCGCGTGACAAGGCCGTGAGAATCACCTTGGGACTTTCGACGATGATAATGGCATCGTCGGGATGCAGACGGTTGCGCAGCTGTGTGTCCGTCAGGCTTGCAAACATGGCAAGCTCAGGCGCGCATATATCCTCCACGTGACAGATGTTCATACCGTATATGAGATTATAGTATCAGGCAGGCATCGCCGTAGGAAAGGAAACGGTAGTCGCCTGCAAGTGCGTAGTCATACATCGTGCGCCAGTTGCCCCCGGTAAATGCCGATACGAGCAGAAGTAACGTGGAGCGGGGCTGATGGAAATTGGTCACCATCCCTTTGACTATGCCAGGGGTGTAGCCGGGCGCGATTATCAGCCGGGTGGATGCCACGATGGTCGGAGTGCTTGTGGCATCAAGATGCCGCAACAATGCTTCCATTGACTCTCTGGCCGAGAGGTGGGGATGGGCCGGGTCATATGGATACCATTGCGGCACCTCGTCACCCTCTATGCCGGCATGTTTCATGCATCCGAGGTGATAGAGGCTCTCGAGTGTGCGCACCGATGTTGTGCCCACGGCTATGACGCGGCGGTCGCTCTGCGCAAGGGCTTCGATGACATGGCGGTCGACGGCGAAAAATTCGTTGTGCATCGGATGCTCGCCTATGGTGTCGGACTTGACAGGCTGGAATGTGCCGGCTCCGACATGGAGCGTCACTTCGTGGCGCGGTATGCCCCGGCTGTCGATTTCGGCAAGCACATCGTCCGTGAAATGCAGACCGGCGGTAGGTGCCGCCACCGAGCCGTCGATATGGCCGTAGACGGTCTGATAGTCGGTGCTGTCGCTCTCCTCTGTGGAGCGGTTGAGGTAGGGCGGTATGGGTATTTCGCCGGCTGCACCGATGATGGTGGCAAAAGTGACTGTCGGATCCGACCAGCTGAAACGGATTACTGACGAGTTGCCCACACGGTCAATCCTCTTTGCATTGAGTGTGACACTACGGCCATCGATTTCTAAAGGCAGAGACAGGATGCCCGATTTCCATTTCTTGCTGTTGCCTACAAGGCATATCCAGTCGCACCCGTCGGTCGATGCGAAATTGACGGCATAGTCTCGCGGACTGTAAGGTTCGAGGCAGAAGATTTCTATCAACGCACCTTGTGTCGCCGCGCCGCCATCCGTGGCCGACGGCTGTTTGCGGAATCGCAGACGGGCATTGATGACGCGGGTCGCGTTATAGACGAGCATCGTGTCGTCAGGGAGCAGTCGGGGCAGCTCTGCGAAAATATGCGTTGACAGTGAGCCGTCATGGTCGCGCATGAGCAGCAGGCACTGTTCGCGTCGGGCCAGAGGATGCTTCGCTATCCTCGCGTCAGGCAGCTCGTAGTCAAATGCGGATATGTCTATATCTTTGACATTCATGGGGTTGTGCTAATCAGGGGTGATGAGTGAAAGGGCTTGTGGCAGCAACGGCTTCGATGGGTCGAGGTAATGGACTTCCGGGCGGCGTTTAAGCCATGTCAACTGCTTTTTTGCATAAACGCGTGTATTTTTTGCCAAGCGTGCTATGGCGGTGTCGTGGTCCATGGTGCCGTCCATCATGGCAAACATCTCCTTGTAGCCCACGGTGTTGAGAGAGTTGAGATGCCTCAATGGATAGAGTGCGGCAGCCTCGGTCTCTAATCCGTCGGCTATCATCTTGTCGACACGGCGGTTGATGCGGTCAAACAGCTGTTCGCGTGGATAGTCTATTGACATAGTGACCGTGCGCCATGGGCGCGTTTTGACTCGCCCGGTGCGCAGCCGTGAGGCAGGAGTGCCGCTCTGGAGTGTGATCTCGATAGCGTGTACCACGCGCCGGGGATTTTGCAGGTCGACAGACTCCAAGCTTTCGGGGTCTATCTCGCCAAGCCACCTGACCATGTGTTCCAGTCCGTGTGACTCATACTCGGCCAATACATTCTGGCGTACTCCGTCAGAGATGGTGGGTATGTCGTCGATGCCGCGTGTTACCGCATCGATATACATCATGGAGCCTCCGCACATGACGGCATAGTCGCTGTGCTCCCACAGGTGTGGGAGCAGTGCAAGCACGTCGGATTCGTATTCTGCCGCGCTGTAGTAGGCATCGAGAGGCAGCGTGGCTATGAAGTGGTGGCGCACCGCAGCCAACTCCTCGGCGGTCGGGGCAGCTGTGCCTATTGACATGCCGCGATAGATCTGGCGCGAGTCGGCGGAGATTATCTCGCAGCCGAGGCTGAGGGCAATCTCTATGGCAAGAGCTGTCTTGCCCGAAGCCGTAGGCCCCGTGACCACTATGAGCGTCTTGGTGGGAGTGCGTGTGCCGGGTGTCAAGCAGTTTACTTTCCTTCGGCCACCAAGCGGGCTATCTCTACGATTACGTCACGGGCCTTTTCCATCGAAGGGATGGGGACGAACTCATAGCGTCCGTGGAAATTGAGACCTCCGGCAAATATGTTGGGGCAGGGGAGTCCTTTGAATGAGAGCTGTGCGCCGTCTGTGCCGCCGCGTATGGGCACTACGTGGGGAATGATGTCAAGGCGTTTCATCGCTTCTACGGCAACGTCCACGATGTGCATGACCGGTTCGATTTTTTCGCGCATGTTGTAGTACTGGTCCTTGATTTCAATCGAGGCGCATCCCGGAAACTCGTTGTTGATTTTGCGGGTCAGATGCTCCAGCTCCTTTTTGCGGCGTTCGAAGCGGTCGCGGTCATGGTCGCGGATGATGTATGTCAGCTCTGTCTTCTCCACGTTGCCCTCCATCGAGGTCAGGTGGTAGAATCCCTCGTAGCCTTCGGTGTGTTCTGGTGTCTCCCATCGGGGCAGCATGATGACAAACTGGTTGGCGACACGCATGGAGTTGAGCATCTTGTGGCGGGCATACCCCGGATGCACGTTGCGCCCGGTAAATGTGACCTTGGCCACTGCTGCGTTGAAGTTCTCATACTCCAATTCGCCTATTTCGCCTCCGTCCATGGTATATGCCCAGTTGGCGCCGAAGAGCTTTACATCGAATTTGTGCGCACCTTGGCCTATCTCCTCGTCGGGGTTGAAGGCTATGCGTATCTTGCCGTGCTTGATTTCGGGGTGTTCCTGCAAATATGCGATTGCAGAGACGATTTCGGCGATGCCGGCCTTGTCGTCCGCGCCGAGGAGGGTCGTGCCGTCAGTGACAATCAGATCCTGTCCCTTATAGTGGAGCAGTTCGGGAAATTCTGACGGTTTCAGCACTATGCCTTCCTTGTCGTTAAGCACGATGTCGCTTCCGTCATAGTTGCTGACTATGCGCGGGTGCACGTGCCGTCCGCTCATGTCGGGCGATGTGTCGAGATGCGCTATGAAGCCTATGGTGGGTATGTCGCTATTGTCGGTGTTGGCTGGCAGCGTCGCCATCAGATAGCCGTTGTCGTCGAGGGTTATTTCCGTCAGCCCCATCTGGCGCAGCTCTTTTTCGAGCTCGCGGGCAAAAATCATCTGTCCCGGAGTCGACGGCCACATGTTGGTCAGCTCGTCGCTCTGGGTGTCAAATGATACGTAGTGCAGAAATCGGTCTACTAAATTCATGTGTATTTGGATTTAAAGATTATTATGCGCCTTTATGCTTTTGGACGTAGGGCGGAGAGGATTTATTCTCCGCTGAGGGCTTTGTGAGCCGCGAGAGCCGCACGGCGGCCGTCGCCCATGGCGAGGATTACGGTGGCACCTCCGCGGACTATGTCGCCTCCGGCATAGAGTGTAGGTATGCTTGACTGCATGGTCTCATCGTTGACCACGATAGTCCCGCGACGCGACACTTCAAGACCATCCACGGCGTTGGGTATGAGGGGGTTGGGCGATACGCCCACACTGACGATCACTTCGTCAACGTCCACCTCGATTATGTCGCCGGGAATGGGGACTGGTGAGCGGCGGCCTGATTCGTCGGGCTCGCCGAGCTGCATGTGTTGCAGCCGCACTGCTTTTACATGGCCTTTGTCGTCGCCGATATATTCTATGGGGTTGTAGAGGGTCATAAATTCCACACCTTCCTGCTGTGCGTGGTGCACTTCTTCGACTCGTGCCGGCATCTCTTCAAGGCTGCGGCGGTATATAATCATGGCGCGTGATGCCCCATGTCGGCGCGCTGTGCGCACGGAGTCCATAGCTGTGTTGCCGCCGCCGATTACTGCCACGCTCTTGCCCTCAAGCACCGGGGTGTCATATCCGCTCTGGCCGGCACCCATGAGGTTGATGCGTGTGAGGTATTCGTTGCTCGACATGATGCCGATGAGGTTTTCGCCGGGTATGCCCATGAAACGAGGCAGGCCGGCGCCCGAAGCTACGAACACGGTCTTATAGCCGTCGGCTTCAAGCTGCTCCATGGATAGTGTTTTGCCGATGATGCAGTCTTTGACAAATTCCACCCCTTGGGAGCGGAGGCTGTCGATCTCCTTCTCTACCACGGAGTTGGGCAGACGGAACTCCGGGATGCCGTATTTGAGCACTCCGCCGATTTCGTGGAGAGCCTCGAAAACAGTGACATCATAGCCGCGCTTGATCATGTCGCCGGCAAACGAGAGACCAGCAGGTCCCGAACCAACCACCGCTACACGGATGCCGCGCTTTTCAGCCGGAGCTTCCTCAGATGCCATTTCCTCATCGTGGCTGTTGGCATAGTCCGATGCAAACCGTTCGAGATAACCGATTGCCACCGGCTCTTTCTTCATTTTATGGTAGATGCAGCGTGATTCGCACTGTTTTTCCTGCGGGCATACGCGTCCGCACACTGCCGGGAGCGCACTCGTGGCTTTGAGTACGCGTGCCGCCATGGTGATGTCGCCGCGCTGTATGTTTTTTATAAATCCCGGAATGTCGATGCTGACAGGGCAACCTTCCATACATGTCGGTTTCGGGCAGTCGAGGCAGCGTGTCGCTTCGAGCTGTGCCTGTTCCATAGTCAGTCCCTGGTTGACCTCTTCGTTGCATGTCACGCGGTATGCGGGGTCGAGTTCGGGCATTTTCACACGGGGTATGGCACCTCGTTCTTTGGCGTTGATAGCCTTGCGCAGTTCCTCGCGCCATGCAGCGTCGCGTGGAGCCAGTTGGGATGTTTCAGCCATAATATATGTTGGAATGTAAGGAGTCGGGGTGATAGGGTTAATTATATGATTTGAGACGCATGATCATCTCGTCGAAGTCCACCTTGTGTGCATCGAACTCGGGTCCGTCGATACATACGAACTTCGTTTTGCCGTCGACAGTCACACGGCAAGCTCCGCACATGCCTGTGCCGTCGACCATGATGGTGTTGAGCGAACACTGGGTGGGGATTCCGTATTTCTTGGTCAGTAGTGCCACGAACTTCATCATGACAGCCGGACCGATTGTCACGACCTCGTCGACCTGCTCACGCTTGATGACATCTTCGACACCCTCGGTGACGAGACCTTTGCGCCCGTAGCTGCCGTCGTCGGTCATGATTATGACCTCGTCGGAGTGTTCGCGCACCTGCTCTTCGAGTATGATGAGTTCTTTGGTACGCGCAGCCAGTACGGATATGACTTTGTTTCCGGCGGCTTTCATCGCCTTGATGATAGGAAGCAGCGGAGCCACGCCTACGCCGCCGCCACAGCATACGACCGTCTTGCCCGTGGGTATGGTGGTCGCCTTGCCTAATGGACCTACGACATCAGTCAGCGAGTCGCCGGCATTGAGCGAGCATATTTTCTCTGTTGATACGCCGACGTTCTGCACTACAAGCATGATGGTGCCGGCAGCGGGGTCGGCATCCGCGATGGTGAGGGGGATACGTTCGCCTCCGTCACCAGCTCTTACTATCACGAAGTGGCCGGCACGGCGCGACCGGGCTATCATTGGTGCTTTGACTATCAGTTTACTGACTTTGGGCGAGAACTGCTCTTTTTCTATTACTTCAAACATGGTAAATTTCGTAATAATTTATGTGCAAATTTACGCCTTTTCTTCGGAAAAGCCGCTGATTGGATTCGCATTATTTATGATTTGGAGAGCCGTGGCATGGATATTTTCACATTTTCGGGCATAAATGGAAAAATTTGTATATAAATTTCTAAATTTGTGGTGTTAATCCGATATGAGGATTCTACCTTAGTTTTTATCCATGAAAGTAAATTCCACATTACAACTAAAGTTGAAGCGTGGCCTTGATTTGCCCCTCAAAGGGGAAGCTTTGGAGAAGCTGCCGGACATCGTACCCTCAGCCGTGGCCATATATCCCGATGATTTTCCAGGCATTACTCCCAAATTAGATGTAAGGGAGGGTGATAGAGTCATGGCAGGAACTCCGCTGATGCACGATAAGGAATATCCGCAAATAGCTCTTGCTTCGCCTGTCGGCGGGGTGGTCAAGGAGGTTCTGAGGGGTTCGCGCCGAAAGATAATCCGCGTCGTTGTCACGCCCTCTGCCGAGGGAACCCCAGAGCGGCAGGGCACATCGGATGCCGCCATAGCTCCGAAGACTCGTGAGGATGCGGTAGAGGCGTTGTGCCGTAGCGGCCTGTGGGCATGGATGCGTCAGCTGCCTTATGATATCGTGCCGCGTCCTGATGCCGTGCCGCGTGACATATTCGTAACAGGATTCGATTCAGCCCCTCTTGCCACTGATTTTAAGCAGTGTGGCATTGACGGCTCTAACCTTCAGGCTGCGGTCGATTATCTGTCGAAGCTGACCGATGGGAATATCTACGTGTCATGCAGACGTGGCGATAGTCTGCCATCGATTGATGGGATAACCCGGGTAGAAATCTCCGGCCCGCATCCTGCTGGCAATGCTGGCGTTATGGCCAACAACATCGCCCCTGTCAATAAGGGAGAGACAGTGTGGACTTTGGACTTGGTGACGCTTGACCGCATAGGGGCTTGGGTGCGCACAGGTGCCACGGCATCACGCACGAATGTCACCATTTGCGGCCCGGAAGCCGTCAACCGTGGAGTGGTCAGCACTTTGGTCGGTGCCGACATGCAGACTCTGCTTGCCGGACATATAGCCGACGACGGGCGCAACCACCGCATCATCGCAGGTAACGTATTGACAGGCGTAAAGACTGATATGGACGGATTCGTCCGTTTCCCGTACCGTCAGGCGACTGTCATAGCTGAGGGTGACGACAAGGACGAGATGCTCGGTTGGGCATCGTTGTCGCCCAACAAGATGAGTGCATCGCGCACATTTCCCTCCGCATTCATGCCATGGCGCAAACTCAGTGGCGATGCCCTGCTGCATGGAGGCCGTCGCGCAATGATTATGTCGGGCGTATATGACCGTATGCTTCCGATGGACATCATGCTTGAGCCGCTGGTAAAAGCGATACTTTCTCGCAACATAGAGGATATGGAAGCTCTCGGCATATACGAAATCGCCCCTGAAGATGTAGCTTTGGCCGAATGGGCGGATCCGTCGAAGATCGAGCTGCAAAAGATTGTGCGCGAAGGGCTTGAGTATATGCGCCGCGAGGCATGACCACCTGCACTGTGTCAGTTAAAGATATAATAATCCAACATATTCATCAGAAAAATCACACGCATTGTGAATCCGCTGAGACGTATTTTTGACAAAGCGAGACCCCTGTTTGAAGAAGGCGGCCGGTTGAGCCCCCTCCGTTCGGTATATGAAGGGTTTGACTCGTTTTTATTTACCCCCAAGACCACATCGTCGTCGGGGGTGCATATGCATGACAGCATTGATTCTAAACGCATCATGATAACGGTGGTAGTGGCGTTGCTGCCCTGTCTGCTGTTTGGTATGTACAACACCGGGTACCAGAACTGGCTCGGCGCCGGGGCTGTGGCTGCCGAGTACTCGTTCTGGGGCATGATGCTATACGGTTTCCTCGCCGTACTCCCTAAATTGCTGACAGCCTATATAGTAGGTCTCGGCATAGAGTTCATATCCGCACAGATAAAGCACGAGGAGATACAGGAAGGTTTCCTCGTCACAGGCATCCTGATTCCGCTCGTTTGCCCGGTCAATACGCCGTGCTGGATGATAGCCGTGGCTACAGCTTTCGCAGTGATATTTGCCAAAGAGGTCTTCGGCGGCACAGGATATAATATATTTAATGTGGCATTGGTGACGAGGGCGTTTCTCTTTTTCGCCTACCCGGCTCAGATGAGCGGCGACAAGGTGTTCGTGGCGACTCAGCCTATAATGGGAGTAGGGCTTACGGTCAATTTTGCCGACGGCTTCTCTGGTGCTACACCTCTCGGACAGGCAGCTACCCATGCTGGAGGAGAAATGACCCTGACCAACATTGTCGGCGACCCGTTGAGCCTCTGGGACGCTTTTGTGGGGCTTATCCCCGGCAGTTTCGGAGAGACATCGACACTGTGCATACTGATAGGTGCGGCGATATTGCTTATAGGAGGCATCGCCGACTGGCGGATAATCCTGTCGGTCTTTGTCGGCGGAACGGTGATGGGTTTCGTGGCCCACACGTTCGACTCGCCTTCCTATCCGTGCTCGTTCCTTACGCCGTTGGAGCAGCTCTGCTACGGCGGATTCGCGTTTGCCGCAGTCTTTATGGCCACTGACCCTGTGACAGCCGCCCGCACTGCTGCCGGCAAGTATGTCTACGGCTTTATGATAGGCGTTATAGCCATACTGATACGTACCTACAATAACGGTTACCCTGAAGGTGCCATGCTCGCAGTGCTGTTGATGAACGCTTTTGCGCCCCTGATTGACTACTGCGTAATCCAGGGCAACAAGCGCCGTCGCCGCAACCGCCTTATATCAAAGGCTTGAAGGCTGTAAAAACCATGTGTGAAAATTGAACAAAATCTTATGAAACTTAACAGACAGAGCAACATATATACCGTGGTGTATATAATCATCATGGTGGTAGTGGTGGGAGCCGCGCTCGCATATACGTCGATGGCTCTCAGCGAGCGTCAGGGCGAAAACGAGCGTGCCGACAAGATGAGGCAGATACTTGCATCTATCCACGTGGTACCTGCCGCTGGTGAGAAGCCGGCAGAGGTATTTGATTGGTATATCGCGGAGCAGAAAGTCCTTGACGCTTCAGGGCAAGTGGTGGACGGAGAAAATGCATTCGACATCGACGTGGCTCAGCAGAGCAAGCTCCCAAGCGACAAGCGACTGCTGCCGCTTTTTGTGGCGGATGTCGACGGTGCGACGAAATACATCATCCCGATGAGCGGTACGGGGCTTTGGGGCCCCATATGGGGATATATCAGCATCGATGCTGACGGCACCACCGTCTACGGAGCTTATTTCGCTCACAAAGGCGAGACTCCCGGATTGGGAGCCGAAATCGACAAGCCTCAGTTCTGCAACAGTTTTGACGGCAAACATGTCATCAAGGACGGTGTGTTCCAGCCTATTTCGGTGGTCAAGCCCGGTATGCGCCCTACAGGCAATGAAGACTATGTCGACGGCATTTCAGGCGGCACTATCACGAGCAAGGGCGTAAGCGCGATGCTTGACAACTGTTTAGTGCCTTATCGAGCCTTCTTGAGCGCGGTCAACCGTGAGAAGAACTAATGAATTATAAAGCAACACGAATTAACTAAGTCGCAAAGTCAAGCAAACAAGTTGATGTTTTAAGACTTACGTGACAAATCAGATATAATTTACTATGGCAGAGAAAGTATCGTTACGCAGCGTGCTGTTCAACCCTCTGAGCCGCAACAACCCTGTGGTAGTGCAGGTGCTCGGCATATGCTCTGTATTGGCAGTGACTGTCAAGCTCGCTCCGGCATTGGTGATGGGGCTGTCGGTCATAGTGGTGCTCGCTTTCAGCAATGTCATCATTTCGCTGATACGTAACACCATCCCTACAAACATACGCATCATCGTGCAGCTGGTGGTCGTGGCTGCGTTGGTCATAATCGTCGACCAGTTGCTCCAGGCATACATGTATGACGTAAGCAAGCAGTTGTCGGTGTTCATATCGCTGATTATCACCAACTGTATATTGATGGGCCGTCTTGAAGCATTTGCCATGAGCAACAAGCCGTGGCCTTCGATGCTTGATGGCATAGGCAACGGTGCCGGGTATGCCATCATTCTCGTCATAGTCGCCTTTTTCCGCGAACTTCTCGGCAGCGGCACCCTGCTCGGGTATCAGGTGGTGCCCCAGTGGTGCTACGACCATGGATATGTCAACAACGGACTCATGATACTCCCTCCGATGGCTCTGATAGTGGTGGCTTGCATCATATGGGTGCAGCGCAGCCGCAACAAGGAGCTTCAGGAGTGAATATGGAGTCCCCCTTCCTCGTATCGGTTAAAATCTTTCGATAAAACAGTTACCTAATCCTCTCATACTGAAGATGGAAAATTTCAATATATTCCTGCGGTCGATTTTCGTTGACAACATGATATTTGCCTATTTCTTGGGCATGTGTTCGTTTCTTGCGGTCAGCAAGAATGTCAAGACCGCTTTCGGGCTCGGGGTAGCCGTGACATTCATGCTCGTCATCACCCTGCCGGTCAACTATTTACTGGAGACATATGTGTTGAAAGCCGGCGCGCTTTCATGGCTCGGGCCTGAATATGCCGAGGTGGATTTGAGTTTCCTCTCCCTGATAATGTTCATAGCCGTTATCGCTTCGATGACACAGCTTGTGGAGATGGCAGTAGAAAAATACAGCCCTTCGCTCTATGCCTCGCTGGGCATCTTCCTGCCGCTTATTGCGGTCAACTGTGCGATACTCGGCGGTTCGCTCTTTATGGAGCAGAGGGACTTCCCGAGCGTATGGACTGCGGTATGTGCCGGAGGCGGATGGGGCATAGGCTGGTTGCTCGCTATCACTGCAATAGCTGCGATACGTGAGCGGCTTGCCGCATACAGCAGCGTCCCCGCGCCGCTCAGAGGCATAGGCATCACCTTTATAGTCACGGCACTTATGGGTGTGGCTTTCATGAGCTTTCTCGGCATCAAAATCTAACTGACAATTACAAAGGACCAACTCTAAAGCACTGACTGATACATGTATAACGTCACAGCTTCAATCGCGCTGTCGCTGATGTCACTGACCATCTGGACAGCCATAGGTATATTTCTCGTCATCACATTGGTGTTGGTGGCGATACTGCTCGTAGCCAAGTACTACCTTGTCAAAAGCGGCGATGTCACCGTCACAATCAACAAAGACAAAGACGTGCATGTGTCGTCGGGCGGAAATCTGCTGTCGTCGCTTGCCGATGCCGATGTGTTCTTGCCGTCGGCTTGCGGCGGCAAGGGCAGCTGTGCCCAGTGCCGAGTGCAGGTGATGCAGGGCGGAGGCGAGGTGCTTCCCACCGAGATGGTGCATCTGTCGCGCCGTGATGTCAAAGACCACTGGCGGTTGGCATGTCAGGTCAAGGTGCGTGAGGACTTGGCGATAGAAGTCCCGGCATCTGTCCTCAGCATCAAGGAATGGGAATGTACCGTGATAAGCAACCGCAATGTGGCTACGTTCATCAAGGAGTTTATCGTAGCGTTGCCTCCCGGCGAGCATATGGACTTTATCCCCGGCTCTTATGCACAGATTAAGATACCGCCCTACAGCATTGACTATGACAAGGACATAGACAAGGCGATGATAGGAGAGGAGTATCTGCCGGCGTGGGAGAAGTTCGGCCTGTTCGGCCTTAAGGCATCCAACAGGGAGACGACAGTCAGAGCCTATTCGATGGCCAATTATCCCGAAGAGGGCGACCGCATCATGCTGACGGTGCGTATAGCCACGCCGCCGATGAAGCCGAAGCCCCAGACAGGATTCATGGACGTGCCTCCGGGCATAGCGTCAAGCTATATCTTCACTCTGAAACCGGGCGATAAGGTGCTGATGAGCGGTCCTTACGGCGACTTCCACCCCATAACTGACAGCAAGAAGGAGATGATGTGGATAGGCGGCGGTGCCGGCATGGCCCCTCTGCGTGCGCAGATAATGTGGCTGCTTAAGACGCTGAAGACTACCGACCGCACGATGAATTATTTCTACGGAGCACGTGCTCTCAACGAAGTGTTCTATCTTGACGATTTCCTGCAGCTCGAAAAAGAGTTCCCCAACTTCAAGTTCCATCTCGCGCTTGACCGTCCCGATCCGGCCGCCGATGCCGCAGGTGTCAAATATACGCCCGGATTCGTGCATCAGGTCATATACGACACCTACCTTAAGGACAAGGACGAGCCGGAAGAGATAGAGTATTACATGTGCGGCCCCGGTCCGATGTCGGCGGCTGTCAACAAGATGCTTGACGACCTCGGTGTAGATCCCACATCCATCCATTATGACAATTTCGGCGGATGATAAGTGAGTATTCATTTTAATCTAGAACTGATTGAAGCTTATCTTAAAGTAAATACTCATTTATGCCGGTTCTGTGGTGAAAAATGCCTAACTTTGCAGTCTTGAAACATTAAGAACCAACAACGTATATAGAATGAAAGCATTCGTATTCCCCGGACAAGGGGCGCAGTTTGTAGGCATGGGCAAAGACCTGTATGACAACAACCAGATGGCTCATGACATGTTTGAAAAAGCCAACGAAATCCTTGGTTTCCGCATCACCGACCTGATGTTTGCAGGTACTGACGAAGACCTGCGCCAGACCAAGGTTACCCAGCCAGCCATATTTCTCCACTCGGTGATACTCGCCAAGAGTCTCGGCGACGAGTTCAAGCCCGACATGGTGGCTGGTCATTCATTGGGTGAATTTTCGGCTCTTGTGGCAGCCGGTGCTTTGACATTTGAGGACGGTCTGCGTCTTGTGTCAGCCCGCGCCCAGGCCATGCAGAAAGCATGCGAGATGACTCCGTCGACCATGGCCGCTGTGCTCGCTCTCCCTGACAATGTGGTAGAGGAGATTTGTAACAGCGTGGACGGAGTGGTGGTATGCGCTAACTATAACTGCCCCGGACAGATAGTCATTTCGGGTGAGGAGCCTGCCATTGACGCTGCTTGCGAGAAGGCTCTCGCTGCCGGTGCCAAGCGCGCCCTCAAGCTTAAAGTGGGTGGAGCTTTCCACTCTCCCTGTATGGAACCCGCACGCGCCGAGCTGGCTGAAGCTATAGAGAAAACTGTAGTGTCAGCCCCTGTCTGCCCGGTATATCAGAATGTGGATGCGAAGCCCCACACCGACCCTGCGGAAATCAAGGCAAATCTCGTGGCACAGCTTACAGCCCCTGTGCGCTGGACCCAGAGCGTGCAGCACATGGTAGCCGACGGAGCTACCGAGTTTGTAGAACTCGGTCCGGGCAAGGTGCTTCAGGGTCTCGTAGGCAAAATCAGCCGCGACGTGGCCGTTTCAGGCAAGCAGTAAATAATTCCAAGCAGGTGGCTGCCGGCATACAAGCTCTTGTGACAGCTGCTTGAATAAGACATTTTGGAGTCGGACATCTGATCGCGGGTCGACTACGAGAGCGACACGAGGAAAGTCCGGGCAACGCAGAGCGCCATACTTCCTAACGGGAAGCTGCCGGTGACGGCAGAGTAGCGTGACAGAAAATAACCGCCGTGTATCGTTTTTTTGTAGATTATATGCATTTCGACATATTGTAAGAATACACGGTAAGGGTGAAAAGGTGGTGTAAGAGACCACCGGGTCCTGTGGCGACGCGGGATGCCGCACGCCTTATGGGTTGCAAGGCCAAGTATACCGGCATTTAAGGGTTGCTCGCCCATTGCCGGGGGGTAGGCTGCTGGAGCGGGGTGGCGACACTCCGCGTAGATAAATGATCAGACGGCTTGACGTGCCTTCACATCACAGACGTGATGTCTGCGACACGTGCGGGAACTGTCACGGCCGACATAACCCGGCTTACAGTCCGGCTCCAGCTTTAACGATAACACCCCCGATGGAAATTTCCATCGGGGGTGTTATCGTTCTATCAACGTGTCGGGGCAGCAGACAGTAGCGGTTGGCGCATCGCAATGCCCTCCGCTGCGTAGGGGGGCGTTGTCTGTCGTTATCAGAGTTTACGTCCCCAACGCTACTGCGGTACACAACCCACATGTGTAGGGTTGCACCCCGGCGCAAGCCCTGCGGTTGAGATGATGGGTGAGGTGTCTACTCACTTATGTATGGCATACGCTCCGCTTTTGCTGCTCATATGAAATCCTAAATGTATGTGTCATATGGATGGGAGAGTAAGCCCTGAGCGTTGTTATTTGATTTTCTTGGTGTGGGCGAGGGTGATGAGCTTCGGGCCGGGGACGAGGAAAAACTCTATGCGGCGGTTGAGCGCACGGTTGGCGCGAGTGTCGTTGTCTACCAGGGGACGTGAATCACCCATGTCGTAGTTGATTATGAACAGGTCTGGATTGACCTTGGCCACGTCCAGCAGCCAGGCATATATCGACTGGTTGCGGGCCGATGCGAGATTTTCGATGTATGACGGCGAGCCGGTGTTGTCGGTATGCACGGCATAGACCAGCTTGAACAGATCCGGGTCGCGCAGCAGAGGCAGCAAAGGCCGCAGCAGTGTCGGCGCGTAGGGCGACAGGAGTGTGTCGTTGGGTAAGAAAAGATCGTCTGACGGGATGGTCACCACTACGACTTCGCCGGCTCTCAAGGTCTCTACCTTGTAGCGTTGCTTGAGCTGGTGGGCGAGAGCCGTCATGTATTTCACTATCGGAGCTTTCTCAGGCTGCTGGATGACGGGAGTGGCGAGGTTTTCCTCTATCTCCATGTCGAAAGCAGCTGTCTCGTCATAGTCGGCATACGGGTCCTTGAAGTCGTCGGCGCGTAGGTATGACGATGATTGGGCGCACAGCAGGGCGGCGATTAAAAAGCCTGCACGGAGTAATATCTGGAGCATAGTCAGAGCAGGGAGTTTTCGTATTCTATTTCTGCCGAGATTATCGCGTCCACATCGTCGGCGAGAATCGTTGAGTCCTTGTCTTTGGCGAGCATCTTGCGGACATGGGCCGTCAGTTGTTGCAGCTCCCTCTCCTCGGCATCGTCGTTGTCGTCGGTCATGGCAGAGGCCGGGTCGAGCATACCGCTTTCCTCGTAGTAGTCCCATATGATGTCGATGACGTTGAGTATCTCGTCGTCGGAGTATGCCTGTGCCCGCTCTTGCGGCAGCTTGGACAGTATGAATCTTATGGCTTCCTTTTCGTTGTATTCCATGTCAGGATTTAGATAAATGCGTTGGGCATTGCTAAGTAGTTCTTACAAAATTAGCAGCAAATCCGTCCATGCACAAGCCTCCCACCCCTAAACTTTCTTAAAAAAGCCATACCTTTGCAATCGTTGATGACAACAGACTCATTCACTAAGAAGCTGTTTTAATTCAAGTCAGCCTCTAAGAAAAAATAATCATATACAGATGGCAGTATTGACACAGCGTAGCAGCAACATCGAGCTGCTGAGGATATATGCGATGTTTTTTATCGTCTTCGGGCACATGTGGGCATCGCGCAGCCATGCAAGCAGTGACTCTGTTGGCGGGATGCTGATGCTTAACTCGGTGGGTATCGGTGTGGTGGATATATTCATTCTCATCACGGGGTATTTTCTGATAGATAAGACCGGCTTCACTCTGGTCCGCTTCTTCAAGATCTTATTTGAAGTCATGTTCTATAACTTTGTGATTGTCTTGACATTCTTTGCTTTGGGTGAAGCTCCGTGGACCGATTTGCTGTCATGTCTCTATCCGTTAGGTCCGACTAAGTTCAATGTATGGTTTGTCAGCCAGTACTTTGCGCTTATCCTTGTGCAGCCGTTTCTGTCAAGGTTGGTAGAGCGCATGACCCAACGGCAATATGCAGGATTCTTATGTGTGATGTTGCTGCTGACTTCCGTGTTGGTTCCTGGTTTTCCGTGGGGCTACCTGTATTCGAGCAGCTGGAAAGTGAGCTGGTTCATCACCCTTTTCCTTGCAGGGGGATATATCAGGAAATACGGTCTGCCTTCTTGTAACATCGCAATATACCTCACGCTGTTTGTAGCGTTGTCAGTGATATGGAGCGCGGCATATCTGGGCATTATCGATTTTGTGGAAATCGGTTACAATTCCCTGCTCACTTTCGGGGTCGCCGTCTCGCTGTTTTACATCATGCTGAAAGTAAGGATGAAGCCGGTGGGATGGGTCAACAGCGTGGCCGGCTCGACATTTGCCGTGTACCTCATCCATCAGAATCATTATATCGTAAAAACGTGGCAGCTCTATATGCCGCAGCCGCTTGGCGACGGCTTTTGGGAGGTGCTATTGTCGGGATTCCTCTACATAGCCGTGATTTTCATGGCTTGTGTGGCGATTGACAGGGTGCGTATCTACCTGTTCGAGCTGTGCCGTATCCCTCGCGTCCAGCAATGGCTGTCCGATAATATCATAAATAAAGTAAGGCATGTTTTGACCAAGATATGATATCTACGGAGTTGTCGGACATAAAGGAGCTGGTGGACGTTAGTGTGGCATTTGGTTGAGAAGTGGTGTCAGTTCTTCTTTGATGTATATGTTGCAAGACAGACCGAACAGGTCGACTACAGAGCCTATATACTGGTAATTCAATGAATCTAAGGTCGATTGCTTGTCTGGATGGATTATCCCTGCGTCATGCGACTGCACTGTGATGATGTCAGGGATGCGGGCTTTTACGGACGCAAGTTGCGGACCTCTCGAAAATGATTGGGCGTTGGTTTGCTCTGCCCAATACCGGCAAGCCGGCAATGCCTCCGCGCTGGTGCCGACGGCATATTCAAAATATTCCCAGTTCAGTATGGTCGGCTTTTCGAGACCTGACAGTTTGGATTCCATCTCTATGAACGGTTTCGTTTCATCATTCCATATCCAGTTGCGGTGATTGCGTATGACGTAGGCAGACAATACTGCGGATGTGCACAGGGCTATGGCGGCGGTGACCGTCTTGTTGTGACAGATGCCGATAGAGAAGATTGCTTTTACAATCAGTGCGGACAGAAACACCATCCACGCTACATAGCCGGAATGGTAATATCCGAATCCGCATCGATATGTAAGGCCTAAGAACATGACCAGACCGCACATGACAGGCAGGTATTTGCGGCATCCGGAGCTGTGGAAAAAATACAGTGGTACGAACATCGTGGCGAATCCTATCAGCCCACGGCCGGTGAGAGCATCGCGCAGCTCGCGTAGATAATTCGATATAGCCTCTGTCAGAGAAGATGAGAATGTCTGCGCGGTATGGAAGAAGTATTCGTTGACGAAAGTTCGCAGACCTCCTACAAGGGCGAAAGCGATTACAATAGGGACGATGACAGTGACGAATCCGATGGCAGTCCCGGCGGTCAGAGATTTTGTGGGCAGCTTGTGGCGATATGCCATGACGAGTATTGAGAGCGGAATCGCTGACATCAATACTGCGATATTCCATTTTATCATTAATGTGCAGGCAATGCTTACTCCCATGATGACGGCAGATTTGAAATCGGTCGAAGATTCCGGATCTCTGACGCATCTGATGAGCCGGTATATGCAGTAAATCAATGGCAACTGGCACAGATCCTCGCATCTCATCTCGATATGCCCGTATGTAAAGAACGGCAAGGCAAGCAGCAGGGAGGTTGATACAGCCATCCATTTGCGCTTTGCTATGTCGGCGGTTGATGCGAACAATTCAAACGCTGTCCGGTATGCCCAATAGAATATGAACGAATACAATATGGAGTGGAGTACGTATACCCCTATAAAGCTCTTGGGAGATATAAGGTAGCCGATACCGTAAAACAGCCATACAAGCGGACCTTTGGAGTCTGCAAAATCAGTGTATGGGATGAAACCGTTCATCAGGGCTTTGCCACCCATGAAAAACCATGCAGGATCAAGCTTGCGATAGTATGTGTGGAGCGGTGAGTCGTAGTTTGCGACAAGTTGGATCAGGAAAGAGAATATAAGGAGTCCCAACCATAAAGGTAATGAGGGAAATCCGGTGTCGGTGGTTTGGGAGAGTCTGCCATGGCGTGTTTCTCCTGCTGGCCGACATCCATGGATGTCATTAGAACCATTCGGTTCTAATGAGAGAGTGTCGTATAAGATTGGATTCATTATATAGCAAGATTACTTTTCGGGAGTGCGTATGCAAAGGTACGCAAAAGTCGCCTGATGACAACATGCTGCCATTGTTTAACTTATTCCTGTTATTCAAGCACTTCTGTGGGGCGCATTAACAGCTGCGGATTGCGGCGTAAAGCCGTGGCTGTCATATCTGGATGCTTATCGTCGCCAGCTGCTCCTGTCCGCCGGCTCTGAATAATAAGAAAGCCCGACGCGTTTATGAGTGTGCGTCGGGCTTTCTATGTGTGTGATATGGAGAGTTACTTATCCTGTCTGTGTTCTACTACATGTTCATGCCGCCGTCGACTTGGATGACTTGGCCGGTGACATATGACGACATGTCAGAGGCGAGGAATGTTGCCACGTTGGCGATATCCTCGACCTGTCCGCCGCGGCGCAGGGGTATTTTCTTAGCCCATTCGTCACGCACTTCCTGAGGCAGGGCGGCGGTCATGGCGGTTTCGATGAATCCCGGAGCTATGGCGTTGGCGCGGATGTTGCGCGAACCCACCTCCTGGGCTATGCTCTTGGCGAGGGCTATCAGGCCGGCCTTGGAGGCTGCGTAGTTGCTCTGTCCGGCGTTGCCATGTACGCCCACCACCGATGCCATGTTGATGATGCTGCCCGATTTCTGGCGGAGCATGATGGGGAGCACGGCGTTGATGAAATTGAAGGCGCTCTTGAGGTTGACGGCTATTACTGCGTCCCACTGCTGCTCGGTCATGCGCATCATCAGTCCGTCCTTGGTGATGCCGGCATTGTTGACGAGGATGTCGATGCGTCCGAATTCCTTGTGGATTTCGGTCACTACTTCCTTGGTCTGGTTGAAGTCGGCTGCATTTGATGCGTAGCCCTTGGCTTTCACGCCGAGAGCCGCGAGCTCGGCTTCGGTCTCCTTGCCGTTTTCGTCGATTACGAGGTCGGTAAATGCGATGTTTGCACCCTCAGCTGCAAACTTGAGGGCGAGAGCCTTGCCGATGCCACGGGCTGCGCCTGTGATAAGGGCTGTCTTTCCTTCGAGTAATTTCATTTTTGGTGATTTACGTATATTATTTGTTTGATGTTTGGTTTAAAGCTTCTTACATTTCTATTAGGCATGCGCCGGCCGAATAGCCGCCGCCGAACACGGTCAGTGCCACCTTGTCGCCGGGCTTGAACCGGTTACGCTGCTGCGCGAACACGATGCCGGCTGAGGCCGAGCCGGTGTTGCCGAGTGTATCGATATTGCAGGGGAAGTGGTCGAGTCCGAGTTCGAGCCGGTGTGCTATCTGTGCCACGATGCGCAGGTTGGCCTGGTGGGTGATTATATAGTCGAGCTGTGCCGGAGTCATGCCCGCCGGGGCCGTGACCTCATCGAGTGCGCGTACCATGTTGTCGCAGGCGTGTATGAACACGTCGCGGCCGTCAGGCATCGCGATGCCGCCCTCGCGTGGGCGCAGGCACACCCCGTCGGGACCTTTGCCTATGTTTCCGAGTCCGCAGGTGAATATTTCGGTGATTTCCGGCTCGCCTGGAGCCATCCTGTCCTTGGAGAGGAAAAAGGCTACCGCGCCGTCGCCCCACAGATGCCCGCATTTGGGGTCGCTTTCGTTGGAGTAATATGAGTTTTGCTCTGAGCTGATGAGCAGGGCTTTAGAGGCTTTGCCCATGGCGAAATACCCTTCGATTATCTCAAGCCCGTTGAGCAGTGACGAACATGCCGACGTGCAGGCTACGCACTTGACACCGTCGATGTCGTATTCGCGTTGGATGATGTGGGCCACGGTGCCCACATTGTCTATGGCGGAATACGCTGCCGCCACTATGAGGTCGACATCCTTGATATCGTAGGGGAGGCTCTTTAGGGCTTCACGGACTGCGTCTACGGCCATGGTCTCCTGGTTCTCGCCGTCACCCACTTTTGACCGTGAGTGTATGCCGGTTCGTTTCGTAATCCATTCATCGGTGAGACCGTTGACGTTGAGGAAATAATCGTTGGTGATGCGGCCTGACGGGATGTAGACCCCGGTAGAGTTAATGTACATAGTCGTATTCAGTCTGGTGAATTGTGTGTGGGAGATAAATGAGGTGAAGTGGACTCATAGGTGGAGTTTAAATCCGTTCATTGTCATCCTCTGGATTCCTGACGGCCTGCAGGATGAAATCGATGATGTCGCGGCGCATGTCGCCACGGCTGAGTCCTATGTCGGCGAAATTGTCGCGTATGAACGAGAAGTCGACACCCTGGAAGGTCATGTGCTCTACGGCTATGAGCCTGTGGGCCTGGACGGGGTTGAAAGCTCCTTCGGCCACTCCTTTGGCAAGTATGTTGCGGAATATGTGCTGCTCTTTGGCGAGAGCCATCTTGCGCATGCGTGCTATGCGCTTGATGTCGCGCCCGAACAGCGAGCGCACTGTGTCATGACGCTGGAACGAGTTGATGATGAGGTCGAAACGCACGTTGAGATAGCGTTCGAGCAGCTCCATGGGGGGCAGGTCGAGCGAGGCTACCTCTTCTAAGCGGCTGACCAAGTGGTCGCTTTCGCGCTCTATGACGGCGTTATAGATGTCGCGCTTGTTTTTGAAGTATGTGTAGATGGTGCGGCGTCCTTTTTCGGATGCCGATGCGATGTCGTTCATGGTGGTATTCTCTATGCCTTTGTGGGCGAAGAGCTGACGTGCCACCTCTATGAGTTTGTCGCGGGTCTTTGTTACCATCGTGGATTTTGCACAAACAAATTAAAACTGTGCTAAATTACTGAATTTTTCTGAGATGAAAGGCATTTATATCCAATAAAATTCGTAATTTCGTTATCGTTTCTGCTCTACATGGACATTTTTACTGTTAACTAATATATAAAAGATATATCCTGTGGTTTATACATCTGCCGGCCTTTCCGGCAATTCCCGCCCCAAACGTCTATCTGGCCGCCTGATGACGGCGTTCCTTATCATATTGCTGTCAGCGGCTGTCTTTCCTGCACATGCCGCAGAGCATCCTCTTAAGATAGCCGGGGCGGCCAAGACAAAAGTCGGCATATATATAGAGGATCTGCGCAGCGGCGAGGTGTTGATGGATGTCAATGCCGATGACGCCATGGTACCGGCTTCTGTAACCAAAAGCCTGACGGCAGCCACCGCATACTCGGTGTTTTCACCTGATGGCTGCTTCTCCACCCCTGTGGCGGCGGTGGGGAAAATCAAAAAAGGTGTGCTTGACGGAGATGTGGTCATCTCGACAATCGGCGACCCGACGATCGAGAGCTCGCATTTTGCCGACAATGCCGGTTTTGCCGACAGCATCATCGGCGCGCTCCAGCGGTTGGAAATCAAGGAAATCAAGGGTACTGTGGTTATTGACGAGAGCAATTTCGTCGACAGCACCATCCCTGACGGCTGGCTGCGTGAAGACATCATAGAGTGTTACGGTGCCGGGCTTTATGCCTCCAATTTCCGTGACAACAGGATGATTCTGTCGGTTCCGGCCAACACCACACGGCCTCATACGCCCGGCATCCGTGTGGAATACAAAGGCGGGAAAGGCAAGCCGCGCCTGAGCCGTCATCCCAACAGCAATGTGTTCCAGGTCACGGGCAATACCAAGCGCCGGAGCATACATGCCACTGCTGCATCCACGATGCGCGCCGAAGTGATGCGTGAGATTGAAAAAGCCGGTATCGTGATCGGCGAGAAGCCTCGTGGCGGCAAGCGGCCGTCAGAGAGCGATATCGAAAAGGGTGAGGTTATTTATGTGCACCGTTCCCCCGAAGTCGAGGACATATTGCGCAGCCTGATGTTCCGCAGCGACAATATGATGGCGGAGGGGATGCTCCGTTCGCTCGCTTCGGGCCAGCCTCGTGGCGAGGCCGTCAGGTTTGAAAAGAATTTCTGGCTCGAAAAAGGCTTCGACATCAGCAAACTCAACATCGAGGACGGCAGCGGATTGTCACGCAAGGACCGCATTACCCCGAGATTCATGGCCGAAGTGTACAAGTGGATGTATCACACCGACATGGCCGGGGGATATGTCTCCCTGTTCCCCAAAGCCGGACGTGACGGTACCATGCGCAATTTCATGCGCGATAGCGCGCTTGCCGGACGTTTGGCGACCAAGACAGGCAGTATGCGCGGCGTTCAGTGCTACGGCGGATATATGCTGGATGAGGGCGGTAGCCCCACTCACGTGGTCGTGGTGTTTGTCAATAATTTCACATGCGGTCGCGCCGGGCTTAAAAAGGAGATAGGCCGCCTGCTCACTCAGGTGCTGTTGAAGGATGAAGCCGCCGAGGATGTCGCTGAAAATGTCGAGAATTAGTCTGAGCCGTACCTATTGCTCTAAACCATCCGCCCCGGTGGCGTGTTAAGATATTGGCGCGACCAAGGCGCGACCAAGGCGCGACCAAAAGCATCAAAACCTATAATCAGATACTTGAATCATGAATTACCTTACAACAGACAAGTTGGTCATCATCGGTGCTGCCGGTATGATTGGAAGCAACATGGCCCAGACAGCCATAATGATGGGTCTTACCCCTAACATTTGTCTCTACGACCCCTACGTCAAGGGACTTGAAGGCGTTGCCGAGGAGTTGTGGCAGTGCGGGTTTGAAGGTCTCAACCTGACTTTTACCGACGACATCGCCGTAGCCCTCAAAGATGCCAAATATATAGTCAATTCAGGCGGTGCCGCACGTAAGGCCGGTATGACGCGTGAGGACCTTCTCAAAGGCAATGCGGCCATCGCTGAACAGTTTGGTAAGGACGTGAAGAAATATTGCCCGGATGTAAAGCATATCGTGGTCATCTTCAACCCTGCCGACATCACAGGTCTTATCACCCTGTTGTATTCAGGGCTTAAACCCTCGCAGGTGTCCACTCTTGCGGCTCTCGACAGTACCCGTCTGCGCAACGAACTCGCCAAGTGGTTCAAGATTCCTGCCGACGAGGTGGTCAATTCGCGCACCTATGGCGGCCACGGAGAGCAGATGGCGGTATATGCTTCCACTACCCGGGTCGACGGCAAGCTTCTCACAGAAATCATCGGTACTGACAAGCTCCCCGCTGATGAGTGGGAAGCCCTGAAGGTGCGCGTAATCCAGGGCGGCAAGAATATCATAGACCTCCGTGGACGCAGCTCGTTCCAGAGTCCGTCGTATCTCTCTGTGGAGATGATTGCGGCGGCTATGGGCGGCAAGCCTTTCCGCTGGCCGGTGGGCACGTATGTCAACAATGACCGTTTCAGCCATATCATGATGGCTATGGAAACCACTGTCACCGGCGATGGCGTTACATGCACCCCTGTCAAGGGTACTCCCGCTGAGGAAGCCGACCTTGAGAAGAGCTACCGGCATCTCTGCACTCTCCGTGACGAGGTGATAGCTATGGGAGTGATGCCCCCTGTCGCCGACTGGTGCAAAATCAACCCCAACCTCGACGCAAAGACCTGCTGATAAGGCATTGACATAAAGAAATTTACGATGCGGCTATGGCGATGTCCATGGCCGCATCTTGTAAGTGGTGTCAATAGTGTGGCGATTGGGGCGGTATGCGGCGGCGGACGATGGCCGACACGGCAATCGTCACGATGCAGCAGAGCGAGGTGTAGATGAAAAATATGCGGTAGCCGACCATGTCCGCGATCCAGCCCGACACCATGCCGGGCAGCATCATCCCGAGAGCCATGATGCCTGTAGCTATGGCGTAGTGGGAGGTGCTTCGCTGGCCGTGGGCGAAGTGTATCAGATAGAGGGTGTAGGCGGTGGTGCCGAACCCATAGCCAAACTGCTCTACTGCCACGCAGATGTTGACCGTCAGTAGTGACGAGTCTGTAGCGAAGCTCAGGTAGACGAACGTCAGGCATGTAAGCGACATGCTCCACGCCATAGGCATAAGGCACCGTCGCAGCCCGTAGACCGATACGAGCCATCCGCCGGATATGCCCCCGGCTATCAGGGCTATGACACCGACAGTGCCGTAGGCAAATCCTACCATCTCCGTGCCAAGCGACATCCCTCCGGCCTCGTGGGAGTCAAGCAGGAAAGGGCCTATCAGTTTGACCAACTGAGCCTCCGGGAATCGGTAAAGAAGCATGAACAGCAATGCTCCGGCTATGCCCGGTTTTACAAAAAACGAGGCTATGGTGTCCCAAAATTCATGCAAAATCTCGCTTACTGAGCGGCATCTCCCTTCGCTGTGGTCGGCACTGCTGCGGGGCAGCATGAAGGAGTGCCACAAGGCAAGCAGCACGAACACCCCTGACAGCACGGCCATGGCCCACTGCCAAGCCACTGCTTGCGGATGGTTCTTGGAGATGTAGCCGGCCATGACCACCACGCCCCCCTGCCCGGCGATCATGGCAAGACGGTAAAACAGTGTGCGGATGCCGACCCACAGCGACTGGTTGCGTTCCGAAAGCCCCAGCATATAGAAGCCGTCGGCAGCTATGTCGTGCGTGGCTGACAGGAACGCCATGAGCCAGAAGCAGCCTAATGTCCATCGGAAAAAACCGGCGGCAGGGACTGTCAGGGCTACAGCTGCCATCGCGGCGGCGATGGCCCACTGCATACAGATAATCCAGCGGCGTTTGGTGCCGAACATGTCGACAAATGGACTCCAGAACGGCTTTATCACCCATGGCATATAGAGCCATGCGGTGTAGAGGGCTATGTCGGTGTTGGAGATACCGAGGCACTTGTACATAATGACCGCCACAGTCATCACCACTACATAGGGGATTCCTTCGGCAAAGAATAGCGAAGGAACCCATAGAGCCGGTTTCTGTGACGTATCGGACATGTTTAGACGGACTTTATGATTTCTGTGGCAGATGTCAGCTTCGCTCCGGGGAAGTAATGGGCGAGAATCTGGGCGGAACTGTAACCTTGCTCGCCCATCACGGCTGCTCCTATCTGGCAGAGGCCGACACCGTGTCCCCAGCCGGCTCCATGGAGTATTATCCGCGACGGATACCCGTCGGCATCAAAGCCGTCATAACGCACCGTGAAAGCCGAACTGTAGAGATGGCTCTCTGACAGCACTTTACGTATCAGCAGCTCTTTGCCTATGACCACTTCTCCATCAGAGCCTGTCAGTCGCAACCGCTCGATGCGCCCTGACGTGCCGCGCTTGACGGCTGTAAGGCTGCGTATGCGGCCTATGCGGGCTTCAGGGAGCCGGAGGCGTATGTTTTCGCTCAGCTTTTCGGCATCCCATGTGACCGTCCAGCGGTAAAAGTCGGTGGTCTGCTGGTCGTAGCCTTTGAGGACTTGGCGGAGTGTCGCTGCCGAGGGATTGGAGCAGAAAGCATCCGGACGCGACTCAATCCACCGGGCGGCTTCAGCTTCGCCGCGCAAATCGGGCAGTCGCTCCGGGTGGGGACTGTCGGCCAGTGCCTGTAGGCACTCATGATGCTCCTGTTCGCTCCAGCATGTGCCGAACAGCTCCGTGGCACCTCCGCAGCATTTTGAAAAACGAGCATCCACAAGCGTGCCTTTGCTGTCGGTCAGCACCAAGCCGCGTGTGGCGGCTATGGCTTCCACTACGCGAGGGTTATGTGCCTGTGACAGCCCTTGGTAGCGTTGGCAGTGGTCGTCGGCACATACATCGAATGTGTCATGGTCTTGGCGGTCCCACCATCGTATGATTTCCGATTTTTCGGCTGCGGATTCTGGCCGGTTAGGGTTGCACCGACAGGAACCGGGATGCTTGTGTGCGAGAATCTGGGCTATCACCCATGAGCGGGATATGACGGCATGGGCTTCAAGCAGGGCGGGGGAGGCATCTGCGCTCATCTCCGAGGAGATGACGCTGCACAGATACTCTTCGATGCTGACGGTGTTGATGAGCCGCAGGTTTCCGTCGCCTTCTGCTATCAGCTCGAAGTCGCCCGGATAGGACAGATCGATTCGTTGCTCCCAATGGAAGCCGATGCCGATTACCACGTCACGCACTGTGGCATACGACTCGGCTGTGGTGCAGCGGAAACGTCTGCCGGCATCGCGGCGGTCGAATGTCACCGTGCCGTCTATGCTCCGGCCGTAGTCGTCGGTGTAGCCTCCGTGAAATTCTATGGTGATGGCCGGTGCGCATAGCAGCCCTACACGCAGGGTAAGGTCGGATGAGGTGGATATATCGGTCATAGCGGATGGCTTATGCAGTCGAGTATGAAGCGGTTGAATGTTTCTTCGGGCAGCAGCACCTCGTCTATCATGGACTGCAGCTGCGTGGGAGTGAGCGTGTCGAAATCTCGTTTGCGCGGCAGCACTATGCGCCCTCCCATGTCGATGGCTCCGGGGCTGAATACCACTCCGTCGTCACCGTAGCACGAGGGGCGGTGGCGGTCACGCAGTATTGCTGTCAATGCCGCTTCCTCGCTTTGCCCGCAATATGTGGCGTACATGTTGACCCTCGGTTCGGTATCTCCATGGCGTATGGGTAGCAGCGACAGGGCTTTGGTCATCATGGCTGCTACCTTGGCGATGTCGGTGCCCGATGCTGTCACCGGGCGTGAGGTGAGTCCGGGCTGGAAATACAGCCTGACACCGTCGCGCTTTTTAAGCATACGGATGCCGTCGGACTCATTGCCGGGTGTAATCTGTGACAATGCCGCCGGACTCACTGCCTGAAGATGCAGATGGTCGGGGGCTGATGCACCGCTGTGAGGACCGTTGTAAAATACGGTGAACTCCCTGAGCCGCCGGCTTATCGCGAGCATACGCTCCAACAGCGATTGTGTGTAAGCCTGTGGCTCATGCTCTAATGACGGCAGGGTCAGGTGCTTAGGATATATCGGAAACGGGTTGACAAGGATCTCCAAGCCGGTGTCGGGCAGGGGCAGACGTGTCTGCTCCGCCGGGCGGTTGGCCTCGCAGAGAAAGCATGGCCGTCGGGCTATGGAGCGGGCATCCGTGGGGGCGCACGTGCTGACGGCACGGTCGGGCAGATGTATCAGTTCGAAAGTGCCTCCACGGAGTGTCAGTGTGCGGATAAGTGCCGATGACAACCTGCGGTATCGCGCAGCAGCATCGGGCCATTGCGCCAACTGTGATGCCAGCAGTGTATCGACATCGTGTTGCAGCGTGTCGTTGTCGGTCGCTTTTATCATGTGGCTTTGTTACTTTGGATTCGTGCTTCTATCTCGGTAGTGCGCAGGAAATCCTTGTAGGAGTTGTAGCGGTTGAGAGTAGCGCGGTCGAGCCGTGCATCGGAGTTGCCTTGCCAGCGGCGGCACAGATACAGCTCGTCATATATGCGCCCGATATGATATGTGCGTGACAGCCGCAATGCCATCGCGTAGTCCTCGCCATAAGATACATCTGGGAAGTGTACTTCGCGCGCTATGCGTGTCAGGAAAGCGCGGGGTGCGCCCATGCCGTTGACTCGCAGCAGGTTGTTGCGTCCGTTGTTGTCGGTCCACTCCTTGTGGTCGATAAGTCCCGGAGGTATTGTGGCCAAGTCGAAGTCTGTCAGACGGTATGAACCTACCACCATGGCGCACCTTTCGCTGCGGAATGTGTCTGCTATCCGCTGCAGAGTGCCGGGCGACGAATAGATGTCGTCGCTGTCGAGCTGCACGGCAAACCGTCCGCACGCTTCATCGTCGATGGCTCTGTTCCAGCAGCCGCCTATGCCGAGATGACGACATTCGGGAGTAATGACCTTTAGCTCTGGATGCTCCTTGGCAAGCCCGGCGAGGGCTTCGGATGTACCGTCGGTGCTGTGGTTGTCGACCACGAGCACATTCATGGTGCAGTCGAGCGACTGTGACAATGCGCTTCTGACGGCATCGCATATTGTGGAGACCCTGTTGCGTACAGGGATGATGACAGAGACTTCTACTGGGAAATCCCCCTCGTAGATATCGACTCGTCGGACCTGCGAATAGTCTATGACAGCCCCTATGGCGGCGAGATGCCCGGTGCCCACCTGCTCCATCTCGGCCTGGATGGACGCGTTGCGCGGGTCTACGTAGTCAAACTGCCCCTGAGCCTCGGCAGAGGAGTCGAACGTGTAGAGGGCTTCGGGGATGTGGACTATCTTGCCCATGCGCTGTATCATCAGCCTGAGAGCATAGAACCCTGCTCCACGGAGACCGGGGTCAAGGTCGCCTACGCAGCGGCTGAATACGTCGCCGCGTATCATCACTACAGGGCCGAAATCGAAGTCGTCTCTTATCGCACCCTGTTGCAGGCCGATGTGGGCATCATCCACTCCGTCGGCGTAGACCATCAGCGCCCCAGTGTCGTGGAGTGGCGAAATCATCCGCTCACGTCCGTGGGGGAGCCATGTGAGCCGTCCGGGACGCAGCTGTAGCTCTACGACCCCGTCGCGATGGGTCTCGGTGGAGATTTGAAGCAGATGCCTTGTATCCATTATCTTACAGGTTATGGTACTTGATAAGGCCGGGCATGGAGCTTTTGACTATCTGCTCGATATGTATGCCGTATGACTTGGCTATCTTGCGCACTATATCCTCGTAGAGACAAGCCACCGAGCCTACGAGCGACACTGCGTAGTCGTTCTTGGGATAACCGAGCACGTTGCGTGTGAAAAATTTCATGATTGACGCATAGACGAGCTGGTAGACATAAGGGTCGTCGGGCATGGTGGCAAGCCGGGCTGACTGCTGCGACAGCCATCGGTTAGGAAACGGCTCGGAGTAGACGTGGTTCATGACATCCTCGGGTGTCAGCCCCGACTCGTCAAAGAAACGGTCGCGCACGGCTTTGGGTGCCATGCCTTTGAGGCAGTCGCCGAAAAACGCCTTGCCAATAAAAGCTCCGCTGCCCTCGTCGCCGAGGATGAAGCCGAGCGACTTGACATTGTCGACGATTTCCGCTCCGTCGTAGATACACGAATTGGATCCTGTGCCGAGGATGCAGGGCAGCCCCGGCTGGTCGATGAACAGGCCGCGGGCGGCTCCGAGCAGGTCGCTCATGACCGTGACAGGTGTGCGGAACTGGGCTACCAACGACGCTTCCATGATCTTGTTGCGGTCAGGGTTGGCGCAGCCGGCACCGTAGAAATATATGTGTTCCCACCGGCGGCGGAAAAATGCGTCGGGGAGGTTGAGACGTATGCTGTGTGAGATTTCCTTGCGGGTCTGGAAGTAGGGGTTTAGTCCCTCGGTAAACACGTGCTCCACTATTTTGTCGCCATCGGCAAGTACCCATTCGGTGCGAGTGGAGCTGCTGTCAGCAATAATTTTCATGTCGGGATAAGAGATGTTTAAGGTAAGGTAATGTAGCTTCGTGGTACAATGCTTGCATACCTGACTCTGGGTAGGAGAGAATCTTTACAATAAATGATTGGGGGATTTGACTAATGCGATGTGGGTATATGGAATTACAAAATTAACGATTTGCGAATATACTTGCAATTATATGACGCGAAATGTGACAGACCTACTCTCAACAAGCAAGCAATTTATGAATTACATCGTTCGTGACATCAGCCTCAGTCTTCGTAATTTGCCTTGTGTTAGATATGCCACGAACACCGTTCAGTCATCGCGCCCTCCTTTCTCGATTTGTACCAAGTCGCAGTATTCGCGTAGAAGCTGCTGCATCTTTTCCTTTGGCATAAGCTGTCGTTTGTATTCGGCAACCATAGTAGGGCTCATGCTACGGCTCATGGCATATTCCACAACTGTTTTGTCAGTTTCCGGGCATAGAATGATGCCAATTGAGGGGTTTTCGTTGGCGCGTTTTACATCACGGTCGAGTGCTTCAAGGTAAAATTCCAGCTGCCCCAAATCTTTAGGGTGGAATTTGCTCCGTTTTAGCTCGACAGCCACGAGGGCTTGCAGACCACGGTGGAAGAAAAGCAAATCAACCTTGAAAACCGAAGCCCCGACCTCAAGTGTATATTCTTGGCCGACAAAAAGAAAGTCTTTACCCAATTCAAGAATAAACTGCTTCATGTGATGCACCAAGCCCATACGCAACTTCTTCTCGGAGTATTTTTGTGGCAGACCGAGGAAGTCAACGAAAGCTGTGTCCTTGAAAAGGATAGGTGCTGTGGGATAGATTTCGAGCAAACCTTTGGAGAGATTGTGTTTCGACCCCAACAGCGATGAATATGTGTCGTTGGAGATACAGCGTTGTACCTCCTTGACTGTCAATCTTTCGCGGTGTGCATAAAGGATATAGAAAAGCTTTTCTTCTGGGAGCTTGCACTGATTGAGTATAGCGAGATGGTTTGAATATGAAGTCTGTTTTAATATGTCGGGCATTTGTCCAATAGGTGATTGGATAAATTGTGCAGATGCCGTCTGCACAATTTCTAACGGAGGGTTGATTCCGACACAATCAGCGTCTTGTATTTGTGCAGTCGACAACTGCACAAAGCCAGTAGGGAGGAACGCACGGACAGTAGATAGGAATAATGGCGAGGAATATTCGTCGTAGAACATCACCATATTGTAGATGTTTCTGCGGCTGAATCCTTTTTGCTCTGGCGCGTTCACCCTCATGTACTCCACAAACTGAGCCACCACCTTGCTGCCCCATTCATTAGTCTTGAGCCGGCAAGAAACGTATGCCCCCACATTCCATGCGGTCAACAGCTGTTGTTCGTTGACGGCTTGCGATGCGCGACTGCGGTGATAATCAATTATGGAACGCAATTCCTCGAATTGATGTTCCAATGGTTTCAAAGGAAGGTTATCTGCACTCATAGCCTGACGGTTTAAGGACGTTACGCAGGGTCATATCATCCTGCTGCTGAAGCGACAAGAGTACCGAAGCGGCAGAGACAGTTTCGGTAAGGACTTTCTCATAATGACGTAAAGTTTTACCATAAATCGATATCTTGAAAACGCGTTAATATCAGCGGATTCCAAATTTACTAAATTTTTTTTTGAGAAAAACCGCAGCACCTCGGAAATGCTTTGCACTTCGTTTCTGGATTTAGTGAAATGTGACAGATTGTGCGTGAAGATTGGTTTAATTTTCGTAAATTTGACCCATGGTGATTAACCGTTGCGGATTTGTAACCGTTTGGAAATCCCACTTATACACTTTTTGATTACCAATCAATCACATAAATTATATATGTTGAAAATACGACGATATGCTGCTGTAGGGTGCGTGGCACTTGCATGTATCGCCTCAGGCTATCAGGCTTCGGCTCAGACTTACATCGGCGACGATGCTTTTGACGGCACTCATAAAAACGAGATTACCGGCTATCTCTCCGCCGGGTCTAACATCATCAATGGTTTTTTCATGGGGCCGGCTGTGGAGTACAAACGCCACTTTACTCCGCGATGGTCGGCCATGGGAGCCACCGAATTGCAGTTTAACAAACAGAAATATGCCGTATATGGCAAGGGCGAGTACCGTCTGCCGCTGGGGAGGTTCAACTTCTATTTCTCCGGCAAGGTGATGTACAACCGTTACTAGCGTTCGGCGACAAACGAGTGGACCTGTAACCTCTCGGCACGTTGGGAAGGCTCGCATTTTGCCATCACCGTAGGTGAGACTCTGATTAATTACAGTCTGCTCGGCAGCTCATACACCGAGCCGCTGACATTCACTTTCGGTGCCGAACTCAATGTGATGCCGAGGAAGCACTCGTGGAATATCGGCCTGTTTTTCCGCAATTATGACGATTTCTATTACGAGAACTGGAACATCAACTGGGGTTTGGCATTCAAGGCCAACCTGCCGCTCCGTCTACAGCTTTTCGGTCAGTTTAACATCCGACCGGCCGGCAGTATGAGCCAGCTCGCGAGCCGCTATGAGACTTCGGGCAAGTTGGGTGTCAAATACGTATGGTAAGCCGGTGTGTGTTTCTTTTAATTTGAACTGTTATTAAGATGATAAAGATAAGAAAAGCCAATATAGCGGCTTTATGCGCAGCCGTTGCAGCGGGGATGCTGACATCCTCGTGCGATAAAGTCAGTCCTACAGGAGTGCTGGTGGGCACTACCAGTGTCGATGACCGTGTGAAGATGTCCTTGCTGGTGTATCAGGACACTTATGACGACCGTCTGGATTTCAACGAGGTTGAGGGTGAATATTCGTTTATAGTAGGCTCTGACAGCCATATCACCACAGACCCTGGGCGCATGGACGAGATGCAGGAGATATTCCTCGAACACGGCGACCTGTTTATGGCGCATCTCGGCGACATTGCCGACACCAAGGCCGAATATTACATGACGCTTGCTGAATCCATTGAAGCAGGCAAACGCAATTATATAGCCAAATATTACCATGTCCTCTATGACGAGGAAACCGAACTCTATCTGGCACACCGTGACCTTGACCGCCTTATATCCGCCGGCGAGATCTCGTCATATGGAGATGTTGATAGTATGGATTTTGGTGATGTGATCACTTTGCTTGACAGATACGACATGGACTTGTACACCGAGGAGGATATACATTATCCGTTTTTCCCGGTGGTGGGCAACCATGACATTACCCACGACGGATGGGCATTGTTTTCAACCATCTTCCGCACGTCGACCTACGAATTTACCGTCAAGGTGGCCGAAGGGGTGTATGACCAGTATATATTCCTCGACTCGGCCAACGGCACTCTCGGTAAGATTCAGATTGATGCCATAGAGGAGGGCATGTTGAGCACGCATGGCATAAACGTGCGCCATACGTTCACATTTACCCACACCAACATATTCCGTCCCAGCTCCAAGGAGTTCGCGTCGACATACGCCCGCGAGGAGCTGTACTATATCCTCAATAAACTCGCCGACTGGAACACTACCATAGCTTTCTATGGGCATGTGCACAAGTGGGACGACCGATGGTTTGGCGGTGTACGCCACCTTACGCTCGACTCCATGAGCGAGGCCAATTCGCCTGATGCCGGTGACTATCTCGTGCGTGTCACATGCCATGCCGACGGCAACCTGACGGTCAGCAAGGTCAGGATGAATTATGTAACTCCGTAAAAGGATTGGTTAAGTTTGTTATGTCGCGGTTTGCGCAGCATATTTCAGTAATCCACAGGGTCGCTTTGGCGGCTCTGTGGTCGCTTTTTTCGGCGGGAGAGATTGCTGCGGCGCTGCCTGTCCGCCATTATTACCAGCCCGGAGAGATATGCGACTCCGTGGCCGGGATTGCCTCGCTGCCGGTCGGTGCAGGATATGTGGTGATGGAGGCGCGAGGGTCTCTCCCCTCTGACCGCGAACGAGCCGGCAGCTCCGACAGCTGGTGGGGCATATCATGGGGCGGTAGTTGCCGCTATGAAGTCACGATGAGGGGACGCAATGCCGATTTCGGCAACCTGAGTGATGAATACGTAGTCGATATCACGGCATCTCATATCGCTTCTGACGGACGCAGAGAAGTTGTAGGCCAGTCCACTGTTTCATCGGGAATGGCCATGGCCGGAGGCAGCAACACGCTGTCGGTGGAATTAGTTGGCGACAGTGTCGCCAACGTGTATGTCGGGAAGAATACTTTGGCGCATGTATTGACGTTTGCGGTCGATGACTGCTGTATGGATGGCTCCGCTGGCTGGGGCATAGTGAGCCATGGATGCTGGCAGCCGGTGATGGTGATGGATGAGTCGGAGACCGACATGCAGAGGTCGTTGACGACCGGCTGGACGTATGAGACTGTAGTAGGGTATCTCGCCGAGCGCCGTGGAGTGGATGCTGCCGAGGGGGTGTGGAAATATTTTGACCGCAACAACAATCCTGACAAAGGGGTGGTAGGCGGCAAATATGTCATTGCCACTGTGCGGAATTCTGAGGGAGGTTACGATGTCATATATCTTGACGGAGCCAGGACCGGACGTGATCGGTGGCGTGAAGGGATGCTTAAAGGACGGCTGTCGCCTACGATATTCAAGGGGCATTTCGACCTCGTGTGGTACGATGCTCTGATGGATTCCGTCAGTGAGGAAGCAAATGCGACTGTGCAGCAGGACGGCGCTCTGCTCGAAGTCGCTTTCCCGGTCTACGAGACCACTTTCCGCTTTTCCCGCGTCCCCCTCGCCGACCTGCTCCGCTGAAACTCTACCGGCAGGCATCATTTTTTTTGTATGAACAATGTTAAATTTAAATGATTTTAATCCCATAAAAGGGTGAAGTTATTATATTTGCAAAATAAACAGGGAGTCGAACGCGATTTGTTATCCGATGTGTTACAGGAACTCTCGACTTGGCATAATTTTTTTTACTAACATCATTAAATAATTTTTGCGTATGAAATGTTTACTACTCAGATTTGCGGCATGCATCACATTCCTGGCAAGCCTTGCTTTCACGTCACAAGCCGAAGTGCCGCCAATTTATCTTATTGGAGCTCCGCAGGCGTGGAATATTTACGATGGCTCGATGCCTCTTGAATATAAGGATAACGGATATTACGGTGCTTATTATATTGCAGAGGGAACTTCTTATGCTGAGGGTATGTGTCCTGGATTCCGTTTCTATTCTGAACTCGGAGATTGGCAAAGAGATACGTATGGCTGTCAAATAGATGATTCCCCTGTGGATTATGGCGCATTGGATGCCGAGCGTAAGTTTGACCTTGTCAGAGGCAAGGGCATATTCCAGTTCTCAGAGTGGCCGGACGGCATGATGTATATGTATGTAGAAGGTTACTATGGCTATTTATACTCTGTCACATTGTCGCCGTTCCCGATTTCTGCCGGATGCGACGACCTGCCGGCCGACAGCGGAGCGGATTTCCGGCTTGAGGTCGGTGACGGCTGCGTAACGGTGACATCCGACGGCAATGCTGTCATCGACTTTGTCAGCGCGACAGGCGCGGTCGCCAAGCGCGTGTCTGTGACTGCCGGCACAACGACCGTCGATCTCACCCCCGGATTCTACGTAGTGGCGGGGCAGAAGATATTCGTAAGATAACAGACGGCGCAGACCGTCCTCGCAAACAAATCCGCCGTGACATCTCACCGCCATGGCGGATTTTTTACGTGCACAGATGATAAAAGTCGTATAAATTTTATAAGTCATATAAGAGTTATAAGAGTTATAAAATATTGCTGTATGCTTCGCGGTACATGGCGTATTATCCATCCCTGCTATTTGGCGGATGCGACGTTGGACGAGAGCTTTAACGGATGTGGGTTGTGGCGGCGGGCGAGGCGTTTGCGTCTTTTTTCTTGGCGGCGGATCAGTGCGGTTTCGCGACGTTTGGCCCGCTTTTCCTCGCGTGTGGCGTTCGCGGTGGATTGTGTTGCCGTTATCTCGACGGTTGTTGCTGCCGTCTTGGCTGTATCAGATGTATCGGTAGACGATTTTGCCTCGTTTGCCTGACGGCGGCGGGCGGCTGCTGCGCGGGCTCGCATCGACCGTGTCATCGCCTTGTCGATGAGGGGCTGCAGGAGGGTAAACACTACGGTTTCAGCATCGGTAAACTTTACATGGGCATTCCCGGTGTCGATATAGTCATCGATGCATTGCATCACGTTGCTCTCGGTGATGTCCTCGCTGAGTAGGCTTACATCGTGGACCTGGCGGCAGATTGACTGGTAGAACTTCCGTGACACGAGGCGTGTCCATTTCGCTTTGCGTCGGGAGGCTGTTTTGGTGGCTGGTGTTGTCATAATTTTGTGTTTTGTCACAAAATTATGCTGTGCAGTCTCTTACGCCATGCGAAAATATCAGGAGTCTGCTCAGGAATCTGCGATAACATACTTGATTTCGCCGCTCTGGTCGTCAAATGTTATGGTACTCGTCGAGAGGGTGACGGTGAATACCGGGTAAGTGCGCTGCATTATGATGATGTCATCCATGGCTCCGAGCCCTTGAAGATAGTTGAGAAAAGGGGAGGGGAGCAGATCGGTGGCGAGTATGGAGGGGAGGGGGACACCGTTGCCGTCGAGTTTTATCCAGTCGCTCTGGCTGTCGAAATAGAGTGTCGGACCGTTGTGGATTTGGACGGTCTGGGTATTGCCGTGGCTGCTGTATGTGTCGACTTTCAGGGCAGGGAAGTAGGTTGACACAAAACCGGCCACGCGTTCGGGCATGGCATCCCATGTTTCCGTGTCGCTGCATGACACTATGGAGATAGATATTGCGCTCAGGCACAGTGCGATGGCAAGCCGTGAGAGCTTGCTGCTGCGTTTGGTGATAGACATTTTGTTGATAGGCATATTGTAAAAAAGAAACAGAGAGGCGTGGTTGCCTCTCTGTTTCTGTAACGTCTGTGCAGCCTGTAAAGTTTTTGCAGGCTGTATCTCCCTATGATTGGGAATGTGTCTATACGTTGAAGCGGAAGTGCATGATGTCGCCGTCCTGCACTATGTAGTCCTTGCCCTCTACTCCCATTTTCCCGGCCTCTTTTACAGCGGTTTCGCCTCCGAGACTGACGTAATCGTCATATTTGATGACCTCGGCGCGGATAAAGCCTTTCTCGAAATCGGTATGGATGATGCCGGCGCACTGGGGGGCTTTGCTGCCCCGCATGAATGTCCACGCCCGCACCTCGTCAGGGCCTGCGGTGAAGTAGGTCTGCAGGTCGAGCAGGTTGTAGGCTGCACGAATCAGGCGTGACACGCCGCTATCTTCGAGCCCTATCTCGTTGAGGAACTCTTTGCGTTCCTCCCACGTATCGAGTTCGGCTATCTCGCTTTCGGTCTGTGCGGCCACTATGAGTATCTGTGCGTCCTCGTCCTTGACGGCTTCGCGCACGGCATCCACGTATTTGTTGCCGGTAGCAGCCGATGCGTCGTCGACGTTGCAGACATACATTACAGGCTTGGAAGTGAGCAGGAACAGCTCTTTGAGGAATTTCTGTTCGTCGGGAGTCTCGCCTTTGACGGTGCGGGCTCCGCGTCCGCTCTCTAAGGCTTCTTTGACACGTGACAGCACCTCATACTGCATCTTTGCTACTTTGTCGCCGCCGGTCTGGGCCTGCTTGTAGGTCTTGGCGATACGGCTGTCGACGGTTTCAAGGTCTTTGAGCTGCAGTTCGTAATCGATGATTTCCTTGTCGCGGACGGGGTCGACCGAGCCGTCTACATGGGTGATGTTGTCATCGTCGAAGCAGCGCAGCACATGGAGTATGGCATCGGTCTCGCGGATGTTGGCGAGGAATTTGTTGCCGAGCCCTTCGCCTTTGCTTGCCCCTTTGACGAGTCCGGCGATGTCTACTATCTCCACCGTGGCAGGCACCACGCTTTTGGGTTTGCACATCTCCACAAGTTTGGTCAGGCGGTCATCAGGGACGGTGATGACACCTACATTGGGTTCGATGGTGCAGAACGGGAAGTTGGCGCTCTGTGCCTTGGCGTTTGACAGACAGTTGAAAAGCGTGGATTTGCCGACATTGGGCAGTCCGACTATGCCGCATTGTAATGCCATGTGGTATGAATGATTGTTTTACAATTATTTACTCGTAGCTCGAACCGTCGAAGCAGTGGGTGCATATCCTGCACTTGGGGAGTCCGATGGCTTTGACTACATTGTCTATGGGGTTGAAATCGAGAGTGGTGACTCCGAGGGTTTCACGGATTTTTTCGACCATGGCCTTGTACTGGGGTGTGCCGTGGGTGCAGTAGGGCGTTAGGTCTATATCCTCCTTGCCGCCTTCGAGTTCCTTGATGACACGGCGTGTAATCAGCTCCATGTCGCTCTTGGAGTTAGTGAAGTTGACAAACTTACATCCGTAGACGAGCGGGGGGCAGCTGATGCGCACGTGCACCTCTTTTGTGCCGGCATCGTAGAGGTCTTTGACATTGTCGCGGAGCTGGGTGCCGCGCACTATGGAGTCGTCGCAGAATATGACTTTCTTGTCCTTGAGAAGTGCCTTGTTGGGTATCAGCTTCATCTTTGCCACGAGTTCGCGACGCTCTTGGGTCGAGGGTGTGAACGAGCGCGGCCAGGTGGGAGTGTATTTGACTATGCCTCGCTGGTATGGCTTGTTCATGCCCTGCGAATATCCTAACGCCATGCCGATGCCTGAGTCGGGCACCGCGCTGACGAAGTCTATGTCGGTGCCGTCGTCGCGGCTCATCATCATGCCTGAGTCGTAGCGCATCTGGTCGACGTTGCGGTTCTCGTATTCACATGCCGGGTAGCCGTAGTAGGTCCAGAGGAATGCGCATATCTGCATCTGGTCGCCAGGAGCCTTGAGCTGCTTGAAACCGTCGGCATCGAAACGGACTATCTCGCCCGGACCGACATTGTAGCAGAGGTCGAAGCCGAGATTGGCGAATGCGCAGGTCTCCGATGTTGCTGCCATGGCTCCGTCTTTGCGTCCGAGTGCTATGGGTGTGCGTCCGAGGCGGTCACGTGCGGCGATGATGCCGTCAGGCGTGAGAAGCAGCATGGAGCAGCTGCCCTTGACCCGGCGGTAGACATTTTCGATGCCTTCGACATAGTCATTGCCCTCGCTGATGAGGGCGGCAATCATCTCGGTGGGATTGATGATGTCGTAGCTGTGTTCGCAGAAGTGGTGGCCTTTGGCGAGGAGCTCCTTTTCGAGCTCGCGGATGTTGTTGATACGCGCCACTGTCACTATGGCGAATTTGCCGAGGTGGCAGTTGACTATAATCGGCTGCGCGTCGGTGTCGCTGATTACTCCTATGCCTACTTTGCCGCTGAAATCGGCAAGGTCTTTCTCGAATTTCGTGCGGAAGTAAGAGTTCTCGATGTTGTGGATCGAGCGGGTGAACACGCCGTCGTGGCATGTGGCCATGCCGGCACGTTTGGTACCCATATGGCTGTTATAGTCAACGCCGTAGAAGAGTTCGTTGACACATTCGTTGCGTTTGGCTATACCGAAAAAGCCTCCCATAGCAGTATTTTTCCTTTATTTATATGTTGGATAGATGTATTTATATGCTGGAGATATGTAGAAGTCGTTGGCGTGGGGTTACTTCTTGTGCTGTTCGATCCAGTGGCGGGCATTGACAAATGCCGTGGCCCACGGTGTGATGTCCTGATTGCGACGTGAGGAGGGGTAGTAGCCGCATTGCCAAGGGAAGATGGCACGTTCGAGGTGGGGCATCATCGCCAGATGGCGGCCGTCGGCCGAGGCTATGCCGGCCACAGCGCCACGGCTGCCGTTGGGGTTGCCGGGATATGCGGCGTAGGAGTATTTGAGCACCACGTTGTAGTCGGATACTGGACGGGGCATCACGAAGCGACCTTCGCCGTGGGCTACCCATATGCCGAGCTTCATGCCGCTGAGGGGGCCGAACATGACGCTGTCGTTCTGCGGGATGGTCACGCCTACGAAGTTTGACTCGAATTTGTGGCTGACGTTGTGGTCCATCTTGGGCTTGACATCGTCCGTCGGGGTTATCAGGCCGAGTTCTATCATCAGCTGGCATCCGTTGCATACGCCAAGGCTCAGGGTGTCATCGCGCTTATAGAAGTTGTCAAGGGCTTTGCGGGCCTTGTCGTTGTAAAGGAATCCGCTTGCCCAGCCTTTGGCACTGCCGAGTACGTCAGAGTTGGAGAATCCGCCGCAGAATACTATCATGTTGACATCCTCCAGAGTCTCGCGTCCGCTCATAAGGTCGGAGAGGTGCACGTCCTTGACATCGAATCCGGCGGCATAGAGCGAAAATGCCATTTCGCGGTCGCCGTTAGTACCCTTGTCGCGGATTATGGCAGCGCGGATGCCGCTGCGTCCGCTGCGCCGCAGGGATATCTCATGGTCGGCCATCTTGCCGTTGAACGATGAGGGGATGGCGTAGCGTATAGGCTGTTTGGAGTAGTTCTGGTAGCGGGCCAGAGCGTTTTTCTCGCCGCTTTGCAGACAGTCGAGCAGGTATGATGTGCGGTACCACGCATCGCGGAGCTTGTCGGTGTCGAGGTCGGCGACAGTGTTGCCGCCGATGGTGACGGCCACGTTGCGCTCACGTGACGGACAGCCGATGGTCCAGTAGCGTACACCTGCCTTGGTCAGCACGTCGGTTACGTGGGTCAGCGAAGCGTCGGCTACCTGCACCACGAGTGCCGGATTTTCGGCAAACAGGAGTTTTACGGCATCGCCGCCGAGGGCCGATGCCATCGCAGAGAGGTCGATGTCGAGACCGCCTGTGCGGTTGGCGAAAACCATTTCGAGGAGCGTGGTGACGAGACCTCCGGCAGAGATGTCGTGGGCTGCAAGGAGCGACCCACTGTTGACGAGCGTCTGCACGGCATTGAATGTGGATGCGAAATATGCCGCATCGGCCACTGTCGGAGCTTCGGCACCGAGACGGTTGAGTGTCTGGGCGAGGGCTGAACCGCCTAACTGGAGCGGGCTGCTTGAAAAGTCGATATAGAGCAGCTGCGAGGTGCGGTTTTGGATGACAGGTGAGAGTGTACGGCGCACATTCTTGACTTCGCCAGCAGCCGAGATGATTACGGTGCCGGGAGCATATACTTTGTCGTCGCCGTATTTCTGGGTCATCGACAGGGAGTCCTTGCCGGTGGGGATGTTGATGCCGAGCGAGCAGACAAAATCGCTGCAAGCCTCCACCGCTCTGTAGAGGGCTGCATCTTCGCCTTCATTCTTGCAAGGCCACATCCAGTTGGCACTGAGCGATATGCCGCTGAGTCCTCCCTTGACGGGTGTGCCGACGATGTTGGTCAGAGCCTCGGCCACAGCCATCACAGACCCCTTGGCGGAGTCGATCAACGATACCTGTGGTGCGTGGCCTATCGAAGTGGCGATGCCGGCACGGCCGTTGTAATCGAGAGCCATCACGCCGCAGTCGCTGAGGGGCAGCTGCAGCTCACCCTGGCACTGCTGGCGGGCTACCTTGCCGGTGATTGAGCGGTCCACCTTGTTGGTGAGCCAGTCTTTGCAAGCCACGGCTTCGAGCGACAGGACGTCGGCGGTGTATTCGGCTATCTTGGCAGCATCGTATTCGACATCGGCATACTTGCGCTCTACGGTGTGGTCGGTCATCACGGTCTTGGGCGCTTTGCCGAACATATCGTCCATGGCGAGGTCGATAGGCTTGACACCGTCGGGAGCTTCGAACACGAAGCGGTGGTCGCCAGTGGTCTCGCCGACTACGTAGAACGGGGCTTTCTCGCGCTCGGCTATGCGGCGCACGCGGGCTATGTCTTTCTCCTTGATGACCATGCCCATGCGCTCCTGGCTCTCGTTGCCGACGATTTCCTTGTATGACAGGGTGTTGTCGCCGATAGGCAGGGCAGAGATGTCGATTTTTCCGCCGGTGGCTTCCACGAGTTCCGACAGAGCGTTGAGGTGGCCGCCGGCACCGTGGTCGTGGATGGATATGATGGGATTTTTGGGATTTTCGGCGAGTGCGCGTATCACGTTGCTGACGCGCTTCTGCATCTCGGGGTTGGCGCGCTGCACGGCGTTGAGCTCTATGGCATTGTCGTACTGGCCTGTGGCTACAGACGACACAGCTCCGCCGCCCATGCCTATGCGGTAATTGTCGCCGCCCATGACTACTACTTTCTCTCCGCCTTTCGGTTCGCCCTTGATGGCATCGTGCTTGGCGGCGAAACCGACGCCGCCGGCAAGCATTATGACCTTGTCGTAAGCGTAGAAGCGACCGTTCTCGTCATGCTCGAATGTGAGAACAGAGCCGCAGATGAGCGGCTGGCCGAATTTGTTGCCGAAGTCCGATGCTCCGTTTGAAGCCTTGATGAGGATTTCTGCCGGTGTCTGATAGAGCCATACGCGGGGGTTCATCATCAGTTCCCAGCGGTGTTCTGGCGACATGCGCGGATAGCTGGTCATGTAGACTGCGGTACCGGCGAGAGGCAGGCTCGCCTTGCCTCCACCGAGACGGTCGCGGATTTCGCCGCCGGAGCCTGTGGCGGCACCGTTGAAAGGTTCTACGGTAGTGGGGAAATTATGTGTCTCTGCCTTGAGCGACAGCACTGTCTTGAGGTCGGTGACTTCAAAATAGTCGGGCTGGTCGGGGTTGACAGGGTAGAAAAGGTCGATTGTGGGACCGTTGACAAAAGCCACGTTGTCCTTATATGCCGAAACGAGTCCGCCGGGGTTCTCTTGTGAGGTCTTCTTGATTAGCTTGAACAGCGACAGGGGCTTTTCCTCGCCGTCGATTATGAAAGTGCCGTTGAAAATCTTATGTCGGCAGTGTTCGCTGTTGACCTGCGAGAAGCCGAATACTTCGCTGTCGGTCAGCGGACGGCCGAGTTTCTTGGCGAGGTCGCGGAGATACTGCTCCTCGTCGTCGCTCAGGGCGAGACCTTCCTGACGGTTGTATTCGGATATGTCGTCGATATATACTATGGGATCCGGCTGGCGGTCGGCTGCGAAAATCGCGGCATCGAGGCCGTGGTATACGCGCTGGAGCATCTTGTCGTGCTTGGGCTCCGTGCCGGGCTTGGCGAGTTGGTATTCCTCTATGCGTGTTATGCCCTGTATGCCCATGTTCTGGGTGATTTCCACTGCGTTGGTGCTCCAGGGGGTGACCATTTCGCGTCGTGGCCCGACGAATGTGCCTTTGACCGCTTTGGTCTGCAGTTTCTTGGCACCGCCGAAAAGCCATGCCAATTTGTCTGTTTCTTCCTCACTGAGCTTGTGGTCAGCCAGCACGGCATATACCGTGCTTCCACCCTTTTTAAAAAAGAAGACCATAAATATGTGTAGTATGATGAGATTGTATCGTCTGTTGTGTGATGACTGTATCGTCTCCGTCGTGATGTTACAGCATCCTGTCGCGACAGGTAAAAACCACGTGCAAATTTACGCATAAATATTGAAACATCCGGCATCCGCTATTCGTGTTTTGTCCCGGAGAGTCATTTGCTGGATTTGGTGTAAAAAGTTATATTTGCAAATAAAGTTAGTATGAGTAATCACGCGAGGATATTAATATTGCTGGTTGTCGCTTGGGGCAGTTCTGCTTTGCCGTGCTATGCGGCAAGCTGGGGAATAGCTGACGGTGGTGACACGTCGGCTATAAATGTGTCGCGGGACGCTTTAGTGTTGGATGTCGCAGTGCAAGACTCTATAAATGTGGATGGTGAGCCGGGAGCGGTCGGAAGCTGCGCTGTCGATACGGTCTCTTGCCGGTCGATAATGTTGGGTGACAGCGTAAGGCATATGCCTGTTAATAAAGACGCTTTCAGATTCAGATACGATCCGCGCAAGGAGGAGATGATGAACGACCCTTGGATAGGCGATATTCTGAAAGCCATAATTTACAATCGTTGAAACTTATAAATGGAAGGCTCCGGCACGGTCGGACACCGTAGCCATTCCGCCACATAAGGTGTTGTATGTCATCGTTTTTGATGCTCTACCGATAAATCGGTCGTGTTTTTTGGGGGGATCCCTTTTTTGCGTGGGTTTCACCCACGTCTTTGTCCCCTAACGGGGAAGAAAACCCACTGCCATTCCGGGCAAGCGGTCGCCACAGGTTGCGACCATACGACGAGGGCGGCGCGGTGTGGTGGTTACTATGCTCCCTCTGGGGGCTTTAACGGATGCGGAGATGCTCCACATTAGTAATGGTGGGGGGGATGAAACGGTTCAGGCCATGCTTGCTGTGGTGTGCAAGCATGGCCTGAGTATGTGTAGGGTTGGTTACGAGTGCTGTTTACTCGAAGCGGGGACCCCGGTTGCCTCCGTCGCGTCGCGGGCCACGGTTGTTGCCGTCGCGTCGGGGAGCGCGTTCGCCTCCGTCATGGCGGTGCATACGGTCGCCTCCGTCGCGGCGCGGACCGCGTGGAGCGCGTTCACGCTCTACATAGCCTTCGGGCTTGGGCTGGAGGGCGCGCAGCGACAGGCGGTATTTGCCGGTCTTGTTATCGATTTCGATGAGCTTGACTTCGAGTTCGTCGCCCTCTTTGATTCCTGATGCTTCCATGCTGTCGAGGCGGTCCCATGAAATCTCGCTGATATGGAGCAGACCGTCGCGGTTAGGCATGAACTCTACGAATGCGCCGAATCCGAGTATCGAGCGGACGCGGCCTTTGTAGACCTTGCCCTCTTCGGGCATTGCGACGATGGCATTGATCATGGCGAGAGCCTTGTCAATCGACTCCTTGTTGGCTGCGGCTACTTCGATATGTCCGCCTTCGTCTACTTCGTCGATAGATACAGTGGCTCCGCTCTCTTCCTGGATGCCCTGTATCACCTTTCCGCCCGGGCCGATGACGGCACCGATAAGCTCCTTGGGTATGGTCATGGTGACGATGCGGGGTACGTGGGGCTTGTAGTCCTCGCGAGGAGCGGGTATGGTGGCTTCGATGATGTCGAGGATGTGGAGGCGGCCGTCACGAGCCTGGTTGAGGGCTTTTTCGAGGATTTCGTAGCTCAGGCCGTCGCACTTGATGTCCATCTGTGTGGCCGTGATGCCGTCACGTGTGCCTGTCACCTTGAAGTCCATGTCGCCGAGGTGGTCTTCGTCGCCGAGGATGTCGGAGAGCACTGCCCATTTGTCGCTTTCGGTGTCGGTGATAAGTCCCATGGCTATGCCGCTGACGGGCTTTTTCATCTTGACACCGGCATCAAGCAACGCGAGCGTGCCGGCGCATACGGTGGCCATGGACGACGAGCCGTTGCTCTCGAGGATGTCGCTGACCACGCGGCACACATAGGGGAAGTCGGCGGGGAACATGCGCTTGAGGGCGCGGTGGGCGAGGTTACCGTGGCCGATTTCACGACGGCCTACGCCACGCTGGGGTTTGGCTTCGCCTGTGGAGAATGGGGGGAAGTTATAGTGGAGCAGGAAACGTTCGCGTCCCTGGTTGATTACGTCGTCGATGATTTTTTCGTCGAGCTTGGTGCCGAGTGTCACGGTAGAGAGCGACTGGGTCTCGCCACGGGTGAACACGGCCGAGCCGTGGGGGCCGGGGAGGTAGTCGACTTCGCACCATATGGGGCGGATGTCGGTGGTCTTGCGGCCGTCGAGGCGTATGCCTTCATCGAGGATGCAACGGCGCACGGCTTCTTTCTCTACGTCGTGGTAGTAACGTTTTACCAAGGGTGTCTTCTCTTCGCGCTCGTCTTCGGGGAGCGACTCGATGTATTCGTCGCAGATGGCATCGAAGCTCTCCTGCCGCCAGTGCTTGTCAGCGCATCCAGCCTTGGCTATGGCATAAGCCTTGTCGTAGCACTTGTCGTGTACGTCCTTGCGAAGATCTTCGTCATTGACTTCGTGGCAGTATTCGCGCTTGGTGAGCGAGCCGACCGCTTCGGCGAGTTCCATCTGCGCCTTGCATTGCACTTTGATGGCTTCGTGGGCGGCCTTAAGAGCCTCTAAGAGCTCGGCTTCCGATACCTCGTCCATCTCACCCTCGACCATCATGATGTTGTCATATGTAGCGCCTACCATCAGCTCGATGTCGGCACGCTCGACTTCGTCAAATGTCGGGTCGATGATGAACTTGCCGTCGACGCGGGCCACGCGCACCTCGCTGATAGGACCGTTAAAGGGGATGTCGCTGACGGCGAGGGCTGCCGAAGCGGCGAGTCCGGCGAGAGCGTCGGGCATGTCTACGCCGTCGGTGGAGTATAAGGTTATGTTGACAAAAGTGTCAGCGTGGTAATTGCTGGGGAAGAGGGGGCGGAGCACACGGTCAACCAGACGGGCTGTGAGGATTTCATAGTCCGAAGCACGGCCTTCACGCTTGAGGAAACCGCCGGGGAAACGTCCGAAAGACGAGAATTTTTCTTTGTATTCGACTTGCAGGGGCATGAAATCTACGCCCTCACCGGCCTCCTTGGCCGTGACAACGGTGGCAAGGAGCATCGTATTGCCCATGCGCACTTCAACCGCTCCATCGGCTTGCTTGGCTAATTTACCAGTCTCTATGGTAATCTGGCGGCCATCAGGAAGCTCGATGGTTTTCTTGATTGGGTTTAACATTTAATGTGAAATTTGATATGTGATTTTTTACTCTCTAATTCGTGCGCAAATTTAGCAAATATCTGCAGGATTAGGAAATTAACGCTTTATAAATATTATCCGCAAAGACTATGGTGTTCGCTAAAATTGATTAATTTTGAGCTTAAATGTGAATACTCACTTATGATACATCAATTTGAACATATACACTTGCAGTCGGTCGGCTCGACCAATACGGAGATGAAGGCGAGGGCTGCGGACCTGCCGGACTACGCGGTCATCTCCGCTGCCGAGCAGACCGCCGGCAGGGGGCAGCGCGGCAACTCGTGGGAGGCAGCGCCGGGCGAAAATGTTACGATGTCGATGCTGCTGCGGCCTAAACATATCAAGGCTTCGGAGCAGTTTTATATCTCCCAGATCGTGGCACTTGCGGTAGCTTCGGTATTGCGCGGGCTGCTGCGCAGGGCAGGGGCGGATGTTGCCGGCCATGTGGCGGTGAAATGGCCCAATGACATATATGTCGGCGACCGTAAAATCTGCGGCATACTGATCGAAAACACTCTGTCGGGGCGGAATATCTTACATTCGGTAGCCGGCATAGGGCTGAATGTCAACCAGCGGGTGTTCGTGTCCGATGCTCCAAACCCTGTGTCGCTTTATCAGCTGACCCGGACCGTGTGGGATGTGGATGAGGTGATGAATCTCATTGTGGGTGAAATCATGGTGCTTATGGAGCTGTATGACCGTGAGGATGCGGATATGGACGGGCTTCGGAGCGGCTATGCGGATTTGCTATGGCGGAGGTCAGGGCTGTATCCGTATGTCGACAATGTCAGGCATGAGGAAATCATGGCATCGGTCCAGTCGGTCGCCCCTGACGGCATGTTGACGCTGAGGCTTGCCGACGGAAGCACACGCACGTATGCTTTCAAGGAGGTGGCGGCGATATTGTAGGTGGCGGCTGCTTGCAGCTGCTTAAAGCTTTGAGGAGCGCAATCCGTCGAGCCATTGCTCGTCGGAGGGGCGGATAGACATGATGTCGGCCTCGAAGGTGTCGCGGCTGATGGCGCGGTTGCGCAGGCGGTTGCGGTAGGAGTAGATGGTGTTGACCGAGTAGTTGAGGAGCTCGGCTATCCGTCCGCTCTCCTCGATGCCGAGGCGCATGAAGGCAAGCAACCTCAAGTCAGTAGTCAGGGTACCGTCGGCGGGGATGTCGAGCTGTTCGCCGGGTTTCAGCAGGCTGTTGACTTTCTCAGGGAAATCGGGGTAAAGGTGCAGGAAGGCGTTGTCGAATACATCGTAAAAGTCCTTTGATTGCTCCTCGATGAATTTGCCCGATTTTGTCATCTTGTAAAGGTCGTCGACTTTGCCGGCGGATATTTTGCGGTTGGCGAATTTGCAAAATTGATTGAGCTTGTCCATGTAAATGGAGCAGAGTTCGAGAAACTGGCTGATGTAGACCTGCTTGGCGGCATTGGCTGCGGTCAGGTTGTTGCGCAGACGTTCCATACGGTCCATGTCTTTACGCAGCTTGACAAACATGGATACGGCCACAATCAGCATCACCGCCAAGCCACCGAGCACCCACAGCATACGGTTGCGGCTGCTGTCGAGCTGCGCCGTGTGTGATGCCTCTATAAACGGCAGCGCGGAGCCTGTCTCGCTGATGCGGAGTTCGCTCCCGGAGTTTACCGCGCTTTTGAGGGCTGCTATCAGGTATGTGTATGCCCTCTCCACATCGCCATGGTCGTACAGGCGCTGGCCGAGGGTCTGCAGCGAGCTTATTTCCTGCACTGCTGCTTTGAGGTCGGCGGTGGCCGAGAGTGCGAGATAGTAGATTTCTTCGTCGTATCTGCCCTCGGCCCGGGCGATGGTGCTCATCTGGTAGGCAGCATAAGCAAACAGGCGCGAGTCGCGTGGGATGATGCGCATGAGCTGGGATGTGTAGCTCCATGCTTTTGACAGTTCGCCACGGGTGAAATAATACCCTCCTGATTGGAGCAGGTACATAGGGGAATCCTTGCTCAGGCTCTGTATGAGCATCCGTTGGTGCTCGTGCGCCTTGTCGGCAAAGTGCATGTCGGCAAAATGTTGCTGCCCGCGCAGACTGGCGAGGAAACCGTACATCGACCTGCCCGAATAGTGATAGAGAGCCATCTGCTCGCGGTTGAACCCCGAGGTGTCGACCGAGGCAAACAGGGCGAGTGCCGGCGCGATGGTGCCGTTGAGCGGGAGTATCGCGGCGGCTTTAAGTGCGCCTACGGATGCCAGCGAGTCCGCTCCTTTCCGCAGTCCCTCGTCGCGTAACAGCGTGAAGTATTTCACTGCCGAATCAGTGTTGAACCCCTCATACGCCTCGCCTACGGCAAGTATTTTTTTTAGCGAGACAGTCCCGGTGGGTATGCTGTCGAGGTCGCGTTTGAGCCGTTCGATAAACTGTTGGCGGTTGGCTATGTATCCGTCGCTCATCGACAGCTCGCGGTCCACCGTTTTCAGGGCAGCATCTATCTCTTGCTGGCTGACGGCAGGGGCGGCGTAGGCTGTGCATACACACAGGATGCAGATAAGGTACGCGGCCAGGCGGCTGACAGCTGATGGCGTGGTGTTTTTGTGGTAGATAAAGGTGTGGCGGTGTGTTGATGTCATCGCTGCAAAATTACATCAAAATCGCGATTAAAAGCGGTATACCGCCGTTAATTTTCCGCCACGATTCACTCTGGAGGCATGAAATATCTGTAGATTCCGAGGGATATGAGCAACAGTTAAGTTAAAAATAGTTAATTATCGGGTGGGGTTTTGTAGATGTGGCTTTATGAATGTAATTTTGCATCCCTTAATTATTCCCACCGGGAAGTTTGGCAAAAACGGGGCTGACCGGTTTTGACAGCGTGTAGAGGTGGTGAGTAAGCATGCAGAGTGATGATGCCTACACTCTATAATCAGAGACATCAGCAAGTTTTAAATGGCGAAAATAACTACGCTCTTGCTGCCTGATCGAAGTACAGTAGACAAGGCTTAATCTCCGCAACAGTTGCAGAGACAAGACATCGCCCGGGAGTCCTTTTTCCGAGACAACCCGATTAGGCGGTGCAGAAATATCGGGAATAGGGTGCCGGGAGCCTCGCGTGGCATCCGAAATCTTAGAGGCTAAGGATAGCATTGGTCGTCACCTGCCTGTGCCGTCACGAAAACCAAGTGGTGACTAAGCATGTAGAAAGCTCATTAGTTCCGCGTTTGGACGAGGGTTCAAGTCCCTCCAGCTCCACAAAACCATAGGATGTTTACGTAAACAGTCGTGGCTGTATCCTGAATGATAGGACACAGCCACGACTGTTTTTGTTTGTAAGATCAGGCTATGGCACCATTACTTTTTTCATGAGGTTGCCCTTGCGGTAGATGTATATTCCGGACGAGGGATTTGTAACCTTTGCTCCCATTAGATTGTAAATCTCTACATCAGGGTCATTGATGTCGAAAGATCCGGTTTTTTCGTCCCATATGTAATCGAATCCCGAATCTGACACCTCTGCTCCTGCAAGCCGCAGGATGAATGATTTGGCGGTTTCTTGTACCAACGGGAACAGATCGCCCAGAGATGTCGAGCAGTCGAGGGCAAATATGATTGCCATGGATGATTTAATATCTTCGACTGTCACATCGCCTCCTTTGGCGTTTTCGTCGTTATGTCCCCACTTGTCATGTGAGGGGATGTATATCCACTGGTCAAACTCCGTGTTGTTTACCTGTAGGAGCCCGCCTTCCAAGTTGCGGCAGTCGTTCAGTATGATTTTGACATTGATGTCATCCTGGACTGTCGCTATCGTAGAGCCTGTTGCCGATGTAAACCCATGGTATGTAACGTTCTCAAGCGACTTGTTGTCGATATTGAAAGTGCCCTCAAACCATATTTGCGATTTTGTAACATCGTCTGCTGCTCCGTCTAAGGTATAGCGGTACAAATCGCCGTGCGACATCATGGGCACGGAGATGGTGACGACGCGCTTCGAAATCTGTTTGTTGAGGCTGTCGTACAGGTCTGTAAGCTGTTTTTGCAGTCCGTCTATGTCTTCGACTGTAGAGATGTACGGATTATCGGGATTGTCCTCGTCATCTGACTTTGAGGAAAGCGATGCGAGATTGTACATAAACAGCTCGTCATCGACCACATCGTTGCTCTTCAGCCCTATGGCATAAGCCGTCAGGGGGATTCCCTGTATGGCGGTTTGTGGTATACGTTCGGCGAGATATGAAGCGTAGCCTTTCGATGTGCGGTATTCTGGCTTCATCGCAAGCGAGCCCTGATCGAGGCCATCGGTAAATGTGACGAGGACTGCGTTGCTCAGATTGCTTGGGAAGGTTTGTGATTCGAGCATGTTGATCGACTGGTCCACCGCGTAATACAGCAGTGTGGCGTTGCCCATCTGTAGGTCGTCTACGAAAGAGGTGAAGTCGTCTTTTGATATTTGGTCGAGCTGTGATATCGGTTTGGTCGTGACTCTGTTGTTGAACGCGACGATTCCCATAAACACCCCGTAGTCCTCGGGGAGCGGGTTGTCGAAGCCGTCAGGCAGGGTGAGCACGCAATTCCTGCCGGTGCTGCCTGTAACTGCAGAGCCAGGATTCAGGGTAGAGGTAGCTGTGAAGTATTCGGCCGGTATGACTATCTTTCCGTTGTCAAGGGTGCCGTATTGCGAGCCGCTTTGCCCGTTTTCCGTACAATTCTGGGTGATGGTCCAGACATCATCTCCTGAAGTCGCCTCATATGGGCTGACATACACTTTGGCGGGATCTTCGGCATTTATGTTTATGTAAGTCTGCCCGGATGGATTGATGATGCGATAGATGGATGGGTTGTCAGTGGATTTTTCTACGTCAACCCCTGCTATCAGAGGGTCTCCGGCCGATGTGACGGCTATGGGGTCTTCCCACTCGCCGTGTCCTATGTTAACCCAGTTTTCGGGTTCGGGAGTGTAATCAAGTACGCCGTCGGGGAATACGATTTTGTGTACGTAGGTCGAGAGCCGGGCATCCGATGCCGGCTGGTTTAATGTAGATGAACTTGTGTTGTCGGTGACTGAGAATGCCCCTATCGGAAATTCGATAGTGTTTTCGTCCGTTATTTTGCCATAGTACCTGCTGTCGAACCCGTTTTCAGGGCATCTTTGAAAGACGTGATAATACCATGAAGTCCAGGAGTTTTTGGTATATTTAAATTTGAAGTAGTCGATATACACTGCATTGGCATTGTCGCAATGGATGTATACATATACATTGTCATAAAGCCAGGAGGATCCCATGGTATGGTTGGAATACGGTTGCAGGCGGAACACTTTGGGACGGTCGTCCGAACGTTCGACATTTACGTTCCAAGTTTTGTTATAATTACTGTAGATGCCTGTAAGTGCACCCTCAGTCCATTGGGCCTGTCCGACAGGGGTCCATGTCTCCGTGCGGCCGGCTAAACATGTAATCGCCAGGGCCATAAGAAGCAAAATGTGTTTCATAGCAAAAGAAATGCGATAGGTGGCCTTACAGCCCTGTCGGCCGGTTTAGACATAACGAGGCGTGGACTGGTTTACTATATCTCCGAAAGACGGTCCTGAGAAAACCTTGAATGCGAGATATGAGCGGGCAGCCCACGCGCTATGCGTGAGAACCGTATTGTCATCTCTTGCATTCGTTGAAAATTTCTCAGGTTTTCTTTCGCAAGACAAGCAAAACGCTTCTTCTTTGATGATCCAGATGTAGTGGATGGACTTTAATCCATCCACGGCAAAGTTACGAAATATCGCTGGAATAATCGAAGAAAATCAGCAGATTAACGCAATAAGAACTGAAATTTAAGCAGTTAGGAGAAATTTACGGAAGTTGGGCAAAGAACTGAAAAGCGTTCCAAAGCGGATTGGAGAAATAGAACGGTTTCCTATTCGTTACCCGTCAGAAGTGCAGATTTAACAGTCTCCGTTTTATTTGCGCCGTTCTGCGTAGGTTTGCTTGTCAAGGTTTAACTCGTTGATTTATAGTTTTGCACTCAAAAAATTACGAGTATGACAAGGAGCACATTTCGCGTGCTGTTCTATGCGAACGGCAGCAAGG